>Ga0208041_1000201_pt1 | contig 70471 bp, 64 predicted proteins | sample AD_SCU002_MetaG_FD_184453 | JGI IMG/M metagenome (GOLD analysis project Ga0208041, IMG submission 184453) | Active sludge microbial communities of municipal wastewater-treating anaerobic digesters from China - AD_SCU002_MetaG (SPAdes) (version 2) | ecosystem: Engineered > Bioreactor > Anaerobic...
AGGTCGGCGCCGTGCGCGGGTATTATTCCCAGCAACTCCTGGCCGAGCAGGGTCTGGATACGGTGATCTTCGACGACGAGGCGGCTTTGTTGAAGAGCCTTCTGGAGGGTGACATCGATCTGGCCCCTTTCAACTTCGATGTCTATACGCGTCTGACGGAGAAAATACCTGAATCTTCAAAGTTGCGTGCCACGATCGTTCTCGACCTCGATATGACATATATAGGTTTCTCGAAAGACGTACCGACCGACACCCTTCGAAGGTGGCAGGAGGGGCTGGACAGTCTGAAAAGCTCCGGCGACTTTGCCGGGCTTTACGAAAAATGGCTGCCGGGCCGTCCGGTCCCCGGCGTCTATACCCTGCTCACCGAGGAGTACCCGCCCGTTACATACATGGGCGATGGAGGACCTGCGGGCTTTGTTACCGAGATAGTGAGAGAGCTCATGGAACGAAACGGTATGAAAGAAGAGATCTTCCTCGTTCCGTGGGCGATCGGCTATGAACTGGCTTCGAACCTGCCCAACGTTCTTCTCTTCAGTATGGATCAGACGGAGCTTCGAAAGCCGCTCTTCCAGTGGATCGGACCGGTCGGCAGGAACACGGCTTACCTTTACGGGCGAGCCGATTCGGCAATAGCGCCCGCCGATCTCGACGAGGCCAGAAAGGTCGGAACGATAGCCACTACAAAGGACTGGTGGACTGAACAGCTCCTGAGAGATCTGGGCTTCACGAATCTGAAGAGTTTTCTAGACCCTCTGGACACCGTGCGCCAGCTGATGAACGGTGAGGCCGATCTTGCGATATTCACCGATCTCACCGTCAGCGAACTGGTACAGAACGCCGGTTACCAGATGAAGGATCTAAACCGCTTGCTCGAAATTCAGACGAACTATTTCTACGTCGCGGCTTCCAGCGGCACCGATCCCGAAATGGTTTTGATTCTGCAAAAGACGCTTGACAGCATGAAGCGCGACGGCAGCTTCGAAGAAATCCTTCGTAAATACGTTCCCAATGTGCTGATCACACCGTTACTCTTGCAGTCGTCGACACCCGCTACCGTCAGGCTGCAGTCGGTAGTCAACTCGCTGCAAATTGGAGAGCTGGCCAGCTTGACACTCGAGGAAAATGGAAGTACCGGTTACATATGGGATGTAAGGGTCTCCAACCCGAACGTGCTTTCACTGGCTTTTGTAAAACATGGCGTCTCAGATGCTGGAGAAGAAAGTCTCACGGGAGCCTCTTACGAAGTAGAATGGACCTTCCGGGCCGAACGTCCGGGAGAGTGCGTGATAGTTTTCTCGCTGCGGAGACCCTGGGAGAGTGTACACCCGGTGAAGACCTTCGCAATAAACGTCAAAGTGGAATAGTTGAAGTGGACCATAAAAAACGGCCGGGTTTCTTCCCGGCCGTTTCATTTGAAAAGTCTGTGAGGTATTACTTCGAATCTTCTATCATGAAAAAGTTTAAAGAGTATCTGCGAACCAGTCAACAGTCGCGGCGATGAGTTCGTTGAAAGCGCTCATGTCGCCGGTGAAGATGTTGAACGTGTGGTCCGCGCCTTCTATCAGAAGCACTCTGGAGTTTTTGTTGCTGGACGCATCCACTATGCGCTGCGCGTTGACTGGATCGACCACGGTATCCATTGCCCCGTTGATAGCCAGCACGGGAGCGAAGGAATTCGAGAAGACCTCCAGAACATCGGTGTTATATACTTCTTCGAACCACTGAAGACCGAGCTTCAACGACGGGCGCCAGTCGAAGGTGAGTTCGTAATAGCCGTTGGCTTTGGCGATTTCGTAGTTCTCGGCCGTTCCTATCGACTTGAGATCGGGAGCGCCGGCCCAGCAAACTACCGATCGGAAGGAGCGGTTACGACCGGCGGCCAGCATGGCTATCGTGCCACCCTGGCTCCAGCCCATAACACCGATGCGGTTGGGGTCGATACCGTTCAGTCCGGCCATATAATCGAAGGCTGCGTTGCTGTCGGATACGGCGGACATGAAGTTGTAGTTTATATAGTCGGCCTCGCTGTCACCGTTGCCGATGAAATCGAAACGAATGCTGGCGATCCCCGCTTTTGCCAGGGCCGGCGCCGTCAAAAGATAGCCCCCACCCGCTTCGTCTTTGTTCGAACCCGTGCCGTGAAGCATCACGACTGCCGGGAAGGGACCGTCACCGTCGGGCATGCACACAACCGCCGGGATTTCGTGGTCGCCGTTGGCGATCAGAACGGTCTGTTCCGTAAAGCTATGGGGAATCGCTAGAACCGTACCCACCTTCAGAGAGTACTCGTTCTCGATACCGTTGAAGGATGCGATTTCCGTCCAGTCGATGCCGTAACTCCGGGCGATGCTCCACAGGGTGTCGCCCTTAACGACGGTGTACTGTGTTGCTGCAAAAGTGCTGGTGACAAACAACGCGATCATTGCCAGAAGCAATGGCAGGAACTTAATTCTTGCTTTCATCTTTTCACCTTCCTTCTTTGTGATCTGCAATCATAACAAGTATAAACTTCGGAGCGGCTATCGGTGGTAACGACTTCCGCCTAATACCACGCACCGTCTATGGAGCTCATTATTACGTTCTGTTCTCATATTGTGTATATACTTCTAGCAAACGTTTGTCATAAAAGAAGATGATGCTATAATTTATCGGGATTTGCCCTGCACTTGGTCTTTGGATCGTTATTTCTATCATGCTGAAGTAGTTGAGAGAGCGTCAATCATGTCTAGCCGTGAGAAAAGACATAGTCACGAGAGATTTTCTTCGAATTCTGTTTCCCCTTTATCTCAAAGCTTTCTCAGATGGTTTTAGCAGCTGAACCAGTAGAAAATCCGTAAGACGCGAGAACTGGCCTTAAGTCTGGAAAGGAGCCAGGGCAAATTACTAATTTGGCTACAGGAACCCAAGGGGGGGAACCGAGAATGAAACGTTTGGCGATGCTTCTTCTGCTATTTCTTGCCGTCTCATTGTTTTCGCTGGATCCATACTTCACTGAAGAGAACGTAAACAGCTTCATCGCAGAGCTTGAGGAGAACGGGTTTGTTGTTCAACAGGGTGTGGTTTACACTTGGGATCTGCTAGACCTCTTTTCAAAACACCTGATCCCGAGCTGTTATGGAAACAACGCTTCCAATCCCTATCTAGCATATTTCTTGCCGCCGGCGCCCGGGCAGACAGTTCCAAACACCTTGCCGTTCACCTTCAGGCTAAGGGAGGACGAGGCGATTATCTTCATCGGCTGGACTCCACCGGAGGTCACTTACTTCAGCTATGTCACGTTTGTTATGTCCAAGTATCTGCCCGGTCAAAGCGGCCGGCAACGTGTCCTGGCAAGTGTAGGTGATACGATCAATATGACAAGAATCAAGACGGGTGAATCGATCCTACCCGAGACGGCCGGAACTGTTTTCAATGCTCCAACGATGATCATATCTACCCCTGATAAGAATATGGATGTACTGATGAGAGCCGCCGCGGCAGAAGTGGGTTTTATTCAGAGCCTGATCAACACCGAACCGATTCCTTCAAATATGCTGAAACTGGGGCTTGAGCAGGACTGCGACGAGTTACTAACTGTGATTCGCCTGGCATTGTTCAAAAATCCCGAAGACAAGACCTACGCACAGGATCCTCCACTTATAGTGGATGGCAAACTGACCGTGAAGCCTCCTTACAGTCATAATTATCGAGGCTGGGTCTTGCGCGTCACACCTACCAGACCGATTGAACCTGATCCATTCCCGACGCCGAGCATGATTCCAAGGGACACTGGCGATTATTCTGAACTCGACCTAAAGCCAACTATGGACAGACTGGAGGAAGCAATAATCAAAGAGTACTCCAATCTAAAGGCCGACGTTCTTCGGACTCAAAGATCTGTGGAGATTAGTTACATGGCCATTCAGAACGTCACTGATGTTCTTGGAGATAGCAGGGATACTATATATATCTGGACGGATCCCTTCCTGATAGGAGATGATCCCGATGACTTCGCCATAGTGTTTGGTCCGGTACACTCGCTTACGGGAAAGTCAACTTACTCGAATTTCACAGTCTATACAGATGATCTCGTGAAGGATCTTCTGCCAGTCGAGTCAAAGATTCTCTATGGATTCGCGAGTGTTCACAGTGAGCATAGCGTTGAGAGCAAACTTGGCCTTATTGGCAGCGCAGAGAGATTTCTGCCCGACGATCCAAACGCGAAGTATTTCTATGTCTGGAAAGTTGCGAGGTCAAACCCGGATAATGAAGATTATTGTCTGTTGATTCCAGAACCTACTTCTGAGAGGCTTACCTACAACAACCTGAGAATAGCGTTCAGAGCTTATGTGAATCCTGAGACCGGAGTAGGGCCATCGTATGAAGAAGTTCTCATGGATAAGGTGATCCACTTCAGTCTCGATAAATAGCATCGCAAAAACTATGCGGGACCGCTGGGTAATGCGGGAATGTAGGTGGATAATTCCGCAAGAATAGCATACGTTGAAATATAAAGATAGGCGCGAAAAGCTTTGGGAAGAAGAGCGAGGATTTGATAATCGCTCTTCTTCTTTTATGAACGTCTCTGAAAGGCGTTAAATGGATTTTGCAGAGAGCGAGGAGAAGTAGTATTCTCTTGTTAAACGATTAACTAAACGTTTAACTATGAAACGGGTGAGCCATTTGTCTAATATGAAAGATGTAGCCAAACTTGCGGGGGTCTCTATCGCGACGGTTTCCAACGTACTTTCCGGGAACAAATATGTGAGCCCCGAGCTGCGCGAAAAGGTTCTCGAGTCCATAGATCGCCTTCAATACAGACCAAGCAAGATCGCCAGGAGTCTCAAAATAAAGAAATCTTTCCTGGTGGGTCTCATGGTTCCAGACATAACCAACCCGTATTTTGCAGAGATAGCCAGGGGCGTGGAAAGCGTGGCCCTGGAGCACGATTACCAGATGTTCCTCTGCAACAGCGACGGAGAAAAGTCCAGAGAAGAGGAGACCCTCGATTCCTTTCACAGCCACGGCGTCGATGGCGTAATAAACGTCGCTCCGAGAATGGAAGAGACGATCCTTGCCGAGCTTTCCAACGGTATGCCCATGGTGATCCTCGATCGGCATCTGTCTATCGAGAATCCGCTAATAGACGTCATCTACACGAACAACTTCAAGGGATCGGCGCAGCTGGCAAGGCATTTTCTGGAGAACGGCCACCGCAGGTTCGCCTGCATCGCCGGTCCCAGGGAAGTGCCGACGGCCGTCAGGAGGCTTCAGGGTTTCTGCAACGAACTCGAGAAGTCCGGCATCGGAAAAGAGGAGATAACCGTTTATTACGCCTCTTTCAAGTACGAAGACGGCTACAACACCATGAGGCTGATTATGGAACAAAAGCCACGCCCCACCGCCGTTTTCGCCGGAAACGACATGATGGCCTGGGGTGCAATCGAGGCGGCGAAGGAAAGAGGGCTGAGGGTTCCCGAAGATATCGCGGTGGCCGGTTTCGATAACGTGCTTTACTCGTCGCTGGTCGTTCCGGCTATGACCACTGTGCACCAGCCGAAGTTCGAAGCCGGGCAGACTGCCATGAGGCTTCTACTGGAGAAGATACAGAAGAAATCCAGACGGGAGAGCGTATATACGAGAAAGATAGAGCTAGATTCAAATCTTATAGTGAGGGAATCGACCCTTAGCAGAAAAATACCGGAGGTGAACTGATGAAAACGAAAGGGATACTGCACAACGATCTTTCCAGAGAAGTTGCGAGGCTCGGTCATGGAGACATGCTGGTAATAACCGACAGGGGCTTCCCCTTCCCCAGGCATGAAAACACCGTTTGCATCGATGTGTCGGTGGGCAGGAACTTACCGCGCTTGGTGGACGTCGTGAAGGTGGTTCTGGAGGAGCTGGAGATCGAAAAGGTGATAATCGCCGACGAGACAAAAACAGTGAGCCCGCATACCTACGCCGAGCTCAAGGAAGTGATTTCGAAGGTGAAAAACAAGGGAAACGATATCGTTGAGGAGAACATTCCCCATCCGGAATTCAAAGACCTGGTACTGAACGGGGGACTCCAGGGCAAGGAAGTTAAGGTCTTCGTCAAGACTGGTGAATTCACACCTTACGCCAACATAATACTGGTTTCCGGAGTGGATTTCTGAGAGCAGGATCGGACGATTGGACGATTGGACGGGTCGATCGCCGCGGTCGTAGTTAAACGTTTATCCGGCATCTCTGTCGATTTGTGTGTTTAGCCGGGAGGTGGAAGAGTGTGAGCGACAGGAAGGAAATACTGACCGAAATCTTCAAAGTAAATAAACCAATTATCGGGATGGTCCATCTCAGACCTTTGCCAGGTTCTCCCGGCTACGATCGGTCGATCATGGGCATGAAGGAGATAATCAGAATCGCCCTGGAGGAGGCCAGGATACTCGAGGACAACGGCGTTGACGGAGTGCAGGTTGAAAACATATGGGACTTTCCTTATCTGAAGGGAGAAAAGATCGGTCCGGAAACTGCCGCGGCGCTTGGTGTGGTTGCCGCTAGAGTAGGGGAGACCGTCGGTATTCCCGTCGGGGTGGATTGCCATCTCAACGGCGGCAGGATAGCTCTGGCAGCGGCCATCGCTTCGGGCGCGAGATGGATAAGGATCTTCGAATGGGTGAACGCTTACATTTCGCACGCCGGGCTCACCGAAGGGATAGGCGGGGAGCTGGCCAGGTACAGGCACTCGCTCAGGGCCGACGATATCAAGTTCATGTGCGATGTCAACGTCAAGCACGGGAGCCATTTCATCATATCCGACAGGACGATCGAAGAACAGGCCCACGATGCGGAGTCGGAGGGCGCGGAGATTCTCATCGTCACCGGATTCGAAACCGGAAAGGCCCCGACTCCGGAAAAGGTGAAGAGATTCTCCGAGAGTGTGAAAGCACCGGTGATCATCGGCAGCGGACTGACGGAAGATAACGCCCAAGAACTTCTATCTTTCGCCGACGGCGCGATAGTTGGAAGTTTTTTCAAAGAAGGAAATGACTGGAAGAATCCCGTGGACGGTAAAAAAGTCGTGAGTTTCATGAAAAAGATTCATTCTCTGAGAAGGGAGCTTTCGGATGATTGACTTCGAATTCAACGGCGAGATACTCTGCATGGGCAGTATAAACATGGATCTGGTGATGGTTATGGACCGTCTTCCCGAACCGGGCGAGACTGTGGTGACGGACAACTTCAACACCTATCCCGGCGGAAAGGGTGGAAACCAGGCCGTTACGGCCGCTGTGCAGGGGGCGAAGGTAAAAATGTTTTCAAAACTGGGAGGCGACGGCTTCAGCAAGGAGTTGCTGGAGAAGATGGCTTCCAGGGGCGTCGATACATCCAGGATACTCATAGACAGGGAAAAGACGGCCGGTATCGCTATCATACGTGTGGACGGCAAAGGCCAGAACTCGATATCCTTCACCCCCGGGAGCAACGCCTTTCTGACGCCGGGCGATGTACTCGAAAACTCGGACCTCTTCGTGCCCGGCAGGATCCTGCTCCTGACGATGGAGATAAATCTCGAGACCATATACCGGGCCATAAGGCTGGCGGGCCAGCGCGGGATGTTCGTGATCGTCGATCCGGCACCGGCACCTTCCAGACCCTTCCCCGCCGATATCCCCCCTCTGGTGGATGTTATCAAGCCGAACGAATCCGAGGCCAGGGCGATCACCGGAATCGAGATAAAAAACACGGCCGATGCGAAGGCCGCGATAGAGAGATTGAAAGAGATGGGTTTCAAACTGCCGGTGGTAACACTAGGAGATAAAGGCGTGGTGGCCTGCATCGACGACGGAATCGTAGAGTTCCCCCCCTTGAGCGTGGAATGCATCGACACAACGGCGGCTGGCGACGTGTTTTCAGGGACTCTCGCCGCCTCGCTCGCGCAGGGCTGTTCGATCGAGAGATCGCTTGAGCTTGCCAACTGCGCCGGAGCCTTGAGCACCACGATCGCTGGAGCCCAGACTTCGATACCGTCCCCTGAGAGAGTAAGGCAATTCATGGATAAGCGGGTGTGATAAGGGTGGCCGGAACCGTACTGAAGCTCGAAGATATAAATAAATCCTTTGGAGGGATCCACGCGCTCAAGAACGTTCAGTTCGAACTCTCCGAGGGCGAGGTTCACGCCCTCCTGGGCGAGAACGGCGCGGGAAAATCGACGCTCATAAAAATCCTGACCGGTGTCCACAGGATGGACTCGGGAAAGATCCTGATTCACGGGAAGAACGTCGTGATAGAAGATCCCGTCGATGCGCGCCAGAAGGGGATAGGGGCTATCTATCAGGAACTCAGCCTAATCGACAGTCTGACGGTGGCCGAGAATATCTTCCTGGGTCATGAACCGGTCGGCAATTTCTTCGGCAACCTCAAGAAGAAGGAACTGACCGGAAGGGCTCTGGAGTACCTCAACACCTTCGGCATAGAAATAGCGCCGGAAACGCCGGTATCGGACCTCGGACTGGGACAGAAGAGGATCGTGGAAATAGTGAAAGCGCTCTCGATCAACGCCAACATACTTCTTCTGGACGAGCCGACCACCGGAATGAGCAAGGCCGAGATCGACACTCTCTTCTCCATAATGGACGACCTGAAGAGTAAGAAAGTCACCATGATCTATATCTCTCACTATCTGGATGAAGTCTTCAGGGTCTGCGACAGGGCCACCGTTCTGAGGGACGGCGAAAACGCCGGCGTCTTCAAAATCGGGGAGGTGGATCTCAAAACCCTGGTCAGGGCCATGCTGGGCAGAACCTTGAAAGAGGAGTTCCCCGGGCGAAGCGGCTTCCCCGGCCGGGAGACCGTGCTCGAAGCCAGCGAGTTCCGGAGCGAGGGCATGGCCGCACCGGTTTCCTTCAAGCTTCACAGGGGCGAAATACTTGGGATCACAGGGATCATAGGTTCGGGCAAGAGCGAGCTGGCACTCGGTCTGTTCGGAGTCGATCGAAAGGTGGCGGGCGAGATAGCGGTGAAGGAGGAAAGGGCGGCGATAACATCGCCGAACGACGCTAAAAGGCGCGGCATCTCCTTTGTGCCGGAAGACAGAAAGGTTCAGGGCCTCTTCTTGAGACTACCTGTCGAGCACAATATCACCATCGCCAATCTGGCGCTCTCCATGAAGCGGGGAATTATTTCCTACAGGAAGCGCTTCGAGATCGCCAGAGAAACGGCCGAAAAGCTTAAAGTCACACCCCTGGACGTAAAAATGCCCGTGCAGAACCTTTCCGGCGGAAATCAGCAAAAGGTGGTTATAGGGAAGTGGCTTTGCGGGGCGACCGATATTTTCATTCTCGATGAACCGACCCGCGGAATAGATATCGGTGCGAAGACGGAAATATACTCTCTGATAAACTCCCTGGCCGACAACGGCGCGGGGATACTGATAATGTCCTCGGAGTTCAGAGAGATGAGCGGAGTGTGCGACAGGGTACTGATTATGCGTAAAGGAAGCGTGGTTTCCGAACTCGCCGGTGAAGAACTGACAACGGAGAAAATACTTACAGTGGCGCTTGGAGGTTGAACGTGATGGACAAAAAAATAGAAACCGGGGAGAGAAAGACTGTGAACTGGGTGAAGATCAAAAGACTCCTGAAGGGCGAGCTGGGATTGATACTGATACTCGTGGCCCTGCTGGCGGTCTTCTCCTTTCTGTCCCCTTATTTCTTCACCTCGAAGAATCTACTGAATATCACCCGGCAGGTTTCGATCACGCTAATAGTCGCTATTGGCATGACTTTCGTGATCCTCACCGGAGAGATAGATCTCTCGGTAGGATCGGCCGCGGCGCTGGTCGGGGTTACAACGGCGGTAGTCTTGAAAGCGTCCGGCCAACTGGAACTGGCTATGATTTCAGGCCTCCTCATGGGGGCGGGAATCGGAATCGTTAACGGACTTCTAACGGTGTACGGTAGGGTTCAATCGTTTATCGTAACGCTCGCGATGCTGGGCGTGGCAAGAGGAGCGGCCCTTGTCTGGACCGGCGGGAAACCGATCTCGAAGTTGCCCGCTGATTTCGGAACCATGGGCGCCGGATACCTGGGGGTCGTTCCGGTCTCATCCATCATCGCCGCCGGAATCTTCGTACTGGCGTTTTTCGTTCTGAACAGAACCAAGCACGGTGTTTACATGAAATCGATAGGGGCCAACCGCGAAGCGGCGAGGCTGTCGGCCATTCCCGTCAAGCGCTACAGGGTTCTCGCCTTCGTGATATCGGGCGTGATGAGCGGCCTGGGCGGTATATTGATCACTTCAAGACTCCTTTCGGCCCAGCCAACCGCCGGCGAAGGACTTGAACTGAACGTGATCGCTGCCGTAATTCTGGGTGGCGCTTCCCTGTCAGGGGGTATAGGAACGGTTCTCGGCACGCTTCTGGGTACCATGGTGATCGGTGTAATAGACAACGGAATGAATCTGGTGGGTGTATCGTCGTTCTTTCAGCAGATCGTAAAGGGTGTAATAATCCTTGTTGCAGTACTGGCCAAACGCAGTGACTGATCGTTCGAAAAGAAAAGGAGGAGTAACATGAAGAAGGTAATTCTTTTAGTTCTGATGGTGGGATTGTTGGCACTAACCGGCATGGCGGCAAAGACAATCGGCTTCGCCGTCTCTACTCTGGCAAATCCTTTCTTCGTAACCATGAAGGAGGGCGGGGAAGCAAAGGCCGCCGAACTCGGTCTGGGCTTCGTCGTTCTGGATGCGCAGGACTCTCCGGAGAAGCAGTTCTCTCAGGTCCAGGACCTGATAATCAGAAAAGTCGATGTCCTCATAATCAACCCCGTTGATTCCGACGCGATAGTTCCGGCCGTTCTCGAGGCCAACGCCGCGGGCATACCTGTCATTACCGTTACCAGGCCGTCCAACGGCGGAGTCGTCGCACAGCACCTGGATATCGACAACAAAGAGGCCGGAATGCTGGCCGCAGTTGCCATGGCTAACGCTCTGAACGGTAAGGGAAGGGTCGCCATTCTCGAGGGAATCCCCGGGGCTCCATCGGCCACCGACAGACAGCAGGGCTTTGTAAACGAACTCAAGAAATACCCGGATATCCAGGTTGTGACATCCCTTACCGCGAACTACTCGAGAGAGCAGGGCGCAACTGTCGCCGAGGATATCCTTCAGGGCAACCCTGTGCTCAACGGCATTTACGGACACAACGACGAAATGGCTCTCGGTGCGGTGAGAGCTGCGATCGCGGCCGGCAGACTTTCCGAATTGAAAATCGTGGGAATCGATGCCACCGACGACGCCCTGGCTGCCATCAAAGCCGGAGAAATGGTCGCCACGGTTCAGCAGCAGCCTGCCTTACAGATGGCTATGGCCGTCGTGGCGGCGCAGAGAATAATCAACGGCGCGACCGTCGAGCCTAAGGTCATAATTCCGCTAAAGCTTATCACCATCGAAGAACTGGAATAATTCAGGGTTAATCGAAAAGACGGGCGTCCTCAAAGGCGCCCGTTTTTTTGTGCAGGAAATACGGGACTCATAACCCGCATAACTCATACTGTGAGTTTCCGGGCTCCTGATCCTAAATCCTCGCTCAAGCTACATTACAGTAACTGGCAAAATACAGTCTCTGGATAAGGCGCTTGTGATACATAACATCGCGCCGTTCGAAGAAGATCTTCTCCACCGAAGTCCAGATGAAGACCCAGCTTGTTATGACCAGTATCTGGTCGATCAGGTACGAGGCCGTGAAACTCATAGTCGCGAGAAAAGTGGAGACTCCCATGATGACGGCGCCGATGGCGAGCATTATGAGGCCGATTCTGGTGAGTCTCTTCATATCCCTGTCCAGGTAATACAGCCGGGGAATCAGTTCTTTCTTTACGGACTCTAGAAAGGCATCCAGATCTCCAGTTTCCGCATCTTCACATTCTACGACTACCGCAACTCCCCTGTGGAGAGGGAGATACCGGGTTCCATCTTCCAGGTTGTCGATGATTTCGCGAATTTCCTGCTCATTCGGGAGGAAGTTCGAGACTTTCAAATGAACCGTATCATCTTCTACCTCTTCGGAATAGGCCTTAACTCTTTCATCCAGCTCTTCTATCTTCTCTTTTATGGATCTCAAGGGTACCTTTCTGCTTATGTTGTTTCCCCCCTTTCCACAGTTTTCATCGAGAGTATATCATTCGAGACAGGCCGGAAAGCTTTTTCTTTCACGGTGTACTCACTTAATTTCAATCGAGTACACGAAAGATCTATGTTACCATTGGTCATACCGGGCGTTTGGCCCTGCACGGGGTGAATTATGAAGGCGACTCTTCTACTGCTATTTCTGATAGTATGCTCTCTTTGCCTGGGATGGAGCTTCTTCACCCACAGCAGGATAGCCGTCGCGGCTCTTGAAAGCATCGAGCCTTCGTTGCTCGAGGCGATCAGCGGGGGTCTGCCCCTGCCGCTTTTCAACGACTGGATAGGGCTGCAGGCATCTTTCGTCGACGTTGACAGGTACTTCGTGAGGGAGCTCGTTCCCGGTCACAGCTTCCGTATTCATAATTATCCTGGAATAGAAGGGCTGACGATGTCAGAGATTCTCGAGCTTCCCGGAATGTCCAGAAACGCCCTCGGCGCCCTCATAACTGCCTTCTTTGATGTCAGAAATCTCTCCCGATCGGACGACTTCGCCGGAACTTCCTACGCCATCGCCAGGCTTTTCCACTTTGCCAGCGATCTCACGATGCCGCTCCACGTTGTGAACAACAACGACGGTCAATTAACCGGTCAGCCGGGACTCCATGTGAGGATCGAATCGATTCTGGGCAACTTCTTCTTCAGGAGCGAAATGCTCCTCAGGCAAGGACCGCGCATCTTCGGAGACGAGGAGATCCCCGCGGTGCTTTTCGAAAGTATCCGCAAGTCGATGGAACAGTCTAAAGTATTCGAAGAAGCCGACATGAAAAGAAAGAGAGACTCCGCCTACAGGTTTGCCGCACTCTGGGGGGACGTAAAAGAAGTATTCATCGAAGCCACGAGCAGAGCCGTATATCTATGCGCAAGTCTTCTTATAAGCGCGATTTCGCAGCCCAACTGACCAGAAGAAAGCTATCTATAGTTGCGAAGAGCGGTTCCTCGACGCCACGCGTTCAGTTTCTTGGTCCAAGACCGAAGACATAGTAGAACTCTTGGTTCCTGGGTCTGGTCTCTCCAGAGACGAGATGCCGGATCGGGGTCCGGCATGACGGTAAGGGAGTAAGACTGTCATCCCGTAGAGCATCTATACGGGATCTCGCTCTTACTAGACCCTAGATCCCACACCCCGGAACCCGAACGCGAGAGAAGAGAGGACGAGAAGAAAAAATCGTGAACAGACATCAGGAGCCCGTCAGTCCCTATTTTCGCTCTCGTATAATCTTAAATAACGATTAAGTGAAACTGTATAGAAGTGTCAGTCTCTCATTTCTTTGTTAATAACCAAATGACCTTGTGGGTCTTGAATTCCTCCTTTCATTTCTGAGGCTCGTAAGCCAGGTCAACTCCTCTCTCGAGAAGTAACGCGATGTTTGTCATGTCTGTTCCATCTGGGGTGAGATCCAGGAAGTTGAATGAGATATCTACATAGTCTCCTGAATCTATGCCGGTGTTATTCACTAGAGGTAATATGTCCTGAATATCGTTATTGCTTACACTCACCCACTGCAGGTTTGGAAGAGCTGCAAGAGGCAAGATATTGGAAATTTGATTACTGGAGCATTCGAGATGACTGATCTGAGTGAGAGATGCTAGTGGGCTCAAATCAGTTATCTGGTTTCCACCCATGAAAAGTGCGCTCAGGTTTGCCAGATACTGTAAAGGCTCAAGGCTGGTGATCTGATTGCTGTAACCCCATATGCCTGTCAGGTAGCTGAGGTTCTGTAATGGACTCAAGTCGGTTATCAGATTATTCGAGAAGTCTAGACTATTAAGGTAAACCATACTTGCGAGTGTGGTTAGGTCGGTGATGTTGTTCTGATTCAGCCATATAGTTTGAATTTTCGTGTTCTCTCCAAGGAATAGTATATCGCTATTTTCTAGACCGAGCCCCACTAATGCAAGACTGTTGAGGTTTGGGATTTGGCTCACTACAGAAAGGTCAATGATGGGATTTCTTCCGGTGCTTAAGCCCTGCAGACTTGCTAGCTGAGTGAGTATTGAGATGTCAGAGATGTTGTTAGTTTCAATATTCAGATACTCCAGTTTAGTGAGACTAGCAAGCGGAGAGATGTCTGAGATGTTGTTCTCGTTAATGTATAGAAATCTCAGATTGCTCAGGTGCTCTATACCGGAGATGTTCGAGATACTCCTCCATTCGGCGTGGAAGTTTTCTATGTCCAGCACTTCATTTGCGTAGATTGGTTCACCAGAGTTCTTCCCGATGTACTCTCTTACGACTTGATCCAGATTTGGATCGGAGAAGAATATCTCTTCGGGCTCTTCCACGTTGATGTGAAGAGTGCGTTCAAGCAGAGTGTTTTGGAGTTCAGAGTTTGGAAAATCGACAAGAAAGGCAGAGATCACGAGCTCGTAGTTTCCTGCCTCGGGTAAGTTGAATTCATGACCGAAATCCCAGTTCCAGATTTCTACTTGATCAATAATGCTTCCATACGCATCGTAGAGTGTAATGGTGACTGGAATCTGACATTCAAGACATCCAGATGCGTCCTTCAATCTAGCGCTTAGCCATTGGTTTCCAGTGTTCATGGTTACAGTGGTTGCGTCATCGGATATCTCGCTAATCTCAACTCGAAGTCCTTCGAGAACATGCATGTCCAGTGTTTGCCCGGGCGAGAGCTGTAAGCCTTCGAAATTTGAATAATAGCATGTTCCGTTTCTGCAAACCCCGTAATGATAGCCAACTTTATCGCAGGACATTAGGCGTATTGTGAAGTCTGATGTGTGATACTCCGTCGATACTTTGCTCCTAAAATTGAAACTTACACCCAGGTCTATCGCTTCGTATAGGTCAATGCTGCTAATGAAGTTCAGTGTTGCACAATTCTCAAGCGACAGGGAGCATGATGATGGCATGGATAGATTCTCTGTGAACCAGTGTCTTCCCTGGGCTGGCTCTATGAAATGAATCGTGTCGATGGTCGGTATGTTTCCATAAAGCTTTTTTACTTCGGAGTAAGATGTTGTTGATTGATTATCGTAGAAGTCAGAGAGGAAGAATCTAGCCGTGACTAAACTAGAATCAGATAATTCCATCCCGTTTTCATCAATGAGAGTAAGGTCTGCGTGATCTGTGAAGCCTGAGAGTTCTATAACGTTTGCTCCTGGGACACTCACACTTCCTTCTATGAGGTAAAGCTTGACTCCTTCAAAAGAAAGCGTCTCCACTTTCGCCATGTATCTCCAAGTCCCGGATTCGAGGTATGAGAGGTCCAGGGTCCCGTTGTCTGTTCCCGTACTCGTCGATTGGCTCTCTCTGAAGAAGACGATACTCAGATTTCTTATCTTCTCTCCGGTTTGTGGATTGAATTTTATGTACGACCCGGAGGGCGAGGTTTTCTGGTCCTGGTAATTAATGTTTACTCCTCTTGACTGGAGCTCCCCAACAGCCAATATATCCGTGGAACCCTCTGTCAGGTCGAGATAGTTCCTGTTTACATCTACGAAGTCTCCCGAGCCTATGCCCGAATTATTGACAAGAGGCGAGATGTCTTCTATCTCGTTGTCATAAAGGCTTAGCCATTCTAGATTCACAAGTGATTCCAGCGGAGTGATGTCTGCAATTACGTTTGAAGAGAGGTTAAGAGCCCTTAGATTCACCAGCCCTTCCAGGGCCTGAATATCGAAAAGACCGCCTTGCTTCTCATCACTTTCCCCTGATCCTGTATAGTACACAGCAGGTATATAGAAGGAACTCATTTCGCTCTTGAAAAGAAGGCTTTCCTGGCTGGATTGACTCAGCTCTACAATAGACGAGATTAAGTTTCCGCTTATGTGGAGTTCTTGAAGGTTGATCAGGTTAGATAGCAGGGAGATATCTGTTATTAAGTTGTCTGAGCAATTGAGATAGATGAGAGATGTCAGGTTTGAAATCGGAGAGAGATCATTGATTCTGTTGTTCCATATCCCCAGATAGCTTAACTGCGCCATATTTGCCAGAGGGGAGATATTACTGATCTTGTTGTCATAGGCAAAGAGGCTTCCCAGATTCACCATACCCTGAATAGGGGAAAGATCAGTGATCGAATTCCGGGAGATCCACAGCTCGGTGAGTTGCGGGAGGTTTTCCAGGAATCCTATATCCGCATCGGTCAGGGAAAGTAAGATAATAGCCAGGCTCTGCAGGCTGGACAGGCTTTCAATTGGTGAGAAGTCTTCTATTGGATTGTTGCCCATACTCAGGCCTGTAAGGCTGTAGATGGCCGAAAGAGGAGAAATATCTAAGATGTTGTTTGTCTCTATATTCAGATACTCCAGTTTATTGAGACTAGCAAGCGGAGAGATGTCTGAGATGTTGTTCTCGTTAATGTATAGAAATCTCAGATTGCTCAGGTGCTCTATACCGGAGATGTTCGAGATATTCCTCCATTCGGCATGGAAGCCTTCTATGTCCAGCACTTCATTTGCGTAGATGGGCTCACCTGGATCCTTTCCAATGTATTCGCGGACTACTTGACTCAGGTTTGGATCCACGAAGAAGATCTGCTCACACGACATCATCGTGGAGAAACTCCAGATAGGTCCTTCTGAAATTCCTCCGTTAATGTCTTCTGCGACAACTTTCCAGTAATAGATCGTTTCAGGATTGAGAGATACGAAATCTGAAATAGGGAAATTTTCAGAGCCGTAATTCTCTGCAATCAATGAAAGATCATTGGCATTGCTAGATGTTCCAAAATAGACGTCATACACTATTGGATCGTTATCCGGATCAGAAGATGTCCAGGAAAGAGAAGATCTCAACATGACCTCAGTTGCTCCATTTGTAGGATCTGGATTCGATGGTACAGACGGAGGATAGTTTCCGGGATGGACTGTCGAAAAGGACCAGATAGAACATTGAAAGTCATAGGTAATAGTCTCTCCGGGATGGAGAGGGTCTTCCATAGAAGGAAAGACTCTCCAGTAGTAAATTGGAGAGAAGTTGAGTTCGTTTTCAGGTGGAATCGTGATTGAAGTTGAGTCTGTTGTAGTCTCGAAGAAAATGTAATTATCAAAGTCCTCTCTGGAAAGGCTTATCTGGACTGTATATTCTAAAGTCTCTCCATCTGTGAAGGATTCCCAGCTCAAAGTGGGTTGAAGCGAGACATCAGCCGAGCCTTCAGCAGGAGAAGGATCAGTTGGTTCGCCAATAACATCTGCTCTAAACAAGAACGTGTATCTGTTATTGCCCTTATCATACTGATTACAAGGATAGTGCTCGTACATAACAACATTTTTGTATGTCCAGAAGCTTTCCTCTGTCATTGGGATACTTCCAGCAACGGTAGAATCATATCCGAAGTATTCAGGTCCAATATCCCAAGTACCGCCGGTGCCCAGAGCGTCATCGGAGCCTTCTGTACATAGATAGAATGAAAGTTGTCTGCTGGTCATAGCAACCTGCTCAGGAGTTGCTAGAACATAGCTTCCATCGTCTAGCATCCTGTACCATCTCCAAGACAAGGTCTTGAACTGGCCACTGGGATACAAAGTAGCCGCTGAAAGAGCGAACACAAATCCTTCGAGGTAATCGTCCGGAGTCAAGAAGTCGAAATTGTCGAAATAATAGACGTTCTCATAATCATTTCCCAGTTCTAGGACGTAATCTCCGTTGAAAGGGGGTGTCGTCTCTCCCACTTCTTCCAACTGAAACCATATTTCTCCCCAGCCTGTCTCCCAGTGGTAAGGCTCCCAATGGAATCCACTTTCACGTTCTCCACCGGGTACTTCTATCTGCCCCAACCCGTCGGGAAGCGTCAATCGTCCAGGAACGGAGGTCTCGACCGAGGTTGGTAGACAAGGGACATTCCTCAATCCAATTGCATATCTGACTCCGAATTTGACGAACTCTTCTATCGGCAGGCGAATTGGATTACTAACATCATCAAAGACAATATCGTTAGGATTGAACCACTTCGAGTCTGTTTGTACAGCAAACGTCCAGTTAGTTTCGGGTTCTTCTTCCCTGTCGTACAGCCCGTTCTTGTTTATATCTGGATTCAAGAACTTCTTAAGCGTCATGTCGAATTGGCCGAAAGCCGCAAGAGTTTCGTATGAATGACCAAGAATGTTGCACAGATCCTGTCCCGTAATAAGCTCGGAAGTAAATACACCACCATTCAGAATCAAGTTTCCAAGATCAATTATGTCGTTTGCTGCATATGAAACCGGAAGAGTGTGGAGTCCCAGTTCAGCATCTCCGATAAGACCGAGTACAGTTATGACTCCATCGTATCTTTCCGCTATTCCCAGAACATAAGTTCCACCTTTGTTGAGTTGAACTGAGTTTGTGCCATCAACGAGCACAAAGCGCCCCGAAGAGTCTTCTTCATCAATGTTGGTGTAGACTAGCGAAAGCTCCCGGTCATCCTGCAAAGCGAAACTTGCTTGTTCAGGCTGCGCTAGTGAGAATTTGAGTAGAAAACTGCCTTCTGGAATAACAGTGTCCGATGTGCTGAAGCTCCAGACAGACCCTTCTGTAGACGCTCCAAAACTATCCTTGGCTACTACTTTCCAGTAATATGTACTGACATTCTGAAGGTCCGTTTCTATCTCGAAATTGCTCATTTTGTGGTCCGTTGTCAGTCTAGTGAAAGCCGAGCTATCATTCGGTTCACTCAAGTACACGTCATACGAGAGTTCTCCACCATCAGGATCCTGGCAGTTCCAGGAGAGCGTAGGTCGCAGAGGTATGTCGGTGGCGCCATCGTAAGGAGAAGGACTATCCGGTATCAGTGGCGGATTATTGATGAAATAGTCTGTTACTCTTATAACCGGATTGAGCATGAAGGAAGGATTTCTTCCACCTCGTTTCATTAGCTTTATATCGAACTCATAGAAGACGTTTGTGAGATCCTCCATCTGGAACGGATCGATCATCACGTTGATGTTATTTCCCGAGACTGTGCAGGGATATTCAACATAGTCTACGCTACATGAAGCGTCGCCCGTGATAAGCTTTACCCTATAGAGCGTATCCCCGATTAAAGTCCATATCTCCTTTAGGAAATCGTTCAGGCCATCAACGAGTTCGATTGTCGATGTTTCAAAATTGTCCAGTACTACCAGACCTTTATTTGTTATAGCAGACACTTCAAGAACATCTACATATATGCGTATATTGGAGTCGCTTGAAACTTGAAACTCGCTTTCGGGAAGGTCACGTTTGAAGCATCCTGAAATAAATATCAAGAATACCAACAGCATAAACAGAAACACTCTTCTCATACCCTGGTCCCTCCTTATAAGGAAAGAAAATGAGATGTATTACTAATCACAGTGTCTCTAGATATTTGTCTGTATCAAGCATGAAATGTTTTGTATGTGTAGTGATACCCCAAGATAATAACTGCAATGAGTATACTCCCAAATAATGGAGAAATAGTCCAATCGATTGCACTATTACCACTAATCGTTATGTAAATCTTTCCGTCGAAACACGGTAATATGGAAATCCAGATCGATGATTCTCTGCCTTTTCGTAACCTGGCTTCTCGTATCATAGTGGAAAATCTGAAAGAGTGGAAACAGCTTGAAGATAGACTCAACTTATGGACTTTGACTTAACAAAAGAGCCTTCTCGTGAGCGAAGCAAGCGTCTCGATCTTTCCCATAACTCTCCATGCTCCACTCTCAACGGTTCTCAAGCGAACTCTCGACGCTCCCTCTCTCGTGTTTTTCGCTCTCGTCTTCTCGTGATGGGAGCATTGCGCGATGACGGTGCTGGTTCATTGATGCAGAAGTTAGAAGGACTGTTTATGGTACTTGTTACGCCATAATCTGCGAAGAGGACGAACTCGTTAGCCGAAATCCGGCAGGATAACTATGACTTGATATCAGTATTGAAAGCCGAGTGTCCACATAGGAATCGAGTTTGAATAAGGCAAATCCCTGTCGTCTCTTATTACGAACTCCGCTTTCTTCGGTTTTTTGCTCCTTCCCCCTACTTCAACGATTCTCCCATCTACAGAGAAATCTCCGTTTCGCTCATCCGCAGATGCAAAGACTCTTCTACCGGCATCTTCGAAGGATTGTGCCACAAAGGCTTCTCTTCTTGTTCCGATATTTCCTGCACCAATTGAGTAGAAAGCAGGGTCGCCAAAGAATATTTTTTCACCCTTGGAGAAGGTTCGATTATCGTTTTCTCTATATACTATTCTGATTACTCCTGTTGCGTTCATTACAGTAAGGAGTTCATAGAGCTTTCTCTTCCCTATACCCCAGTCTCTACACATTCTCTCGATGTTCAGCGTTGGTACTTTTGAAATCGCCAGGAACCCAACGACGGCATTCATTAGCCTGAAGTGAATATCCGAGATTTGCGGCACGAAGAACGGAACATCTCCATGGAGTGTTTTCTCGATAATGTGTTCTATTTGCTCTCGAAAGTCCCACTCCAGATAAGACGGCCTGAATCCCCGCTCAAGATACTCTTCAAAAGCAGAGAGTACGTTTGTGCCATTCATTATCTCTTTGACTGCCGAAGTCTCGGGAGAGAATGGTTCTAGTTGCGGCAAAAGTGTTCCGTCTCTCAGAAAAATGTATTCTCTCAAAGACATTAGAGGGATTTGAACCCTAGAGAATCTTCTTGATAGATCTGCGATCCCCTGTCTTAATATTAGACTGCTGCTATCGCTGGCTATTACCAGCTTTCCCGGATAGGAATCGTAGAGGGCCTTAAGATGGATGCTCCAGTCTTTTGCGTAGTGAGCTTCATCCACGACTATCCCTTCATAACCCCTTACAAAGGCCGTCTTTGCTATACTCCATATGTCACTAGTAGAAACGAGAGGGTTGTCGGCCGAGATGTAGAGTACTTTTCTCTCCTTAAATCTGCTCAGAAGAAAAGTGGTTTTTCCAACACCTCTTGGACCAAAGAGAAGGACAGCCCTGTTCTTCATCTCTATCTTGTCGAAGTAAGGCCTCAGTCTCGAAGGGAGCTCCATTTCCTTCCTCTTTTGTATCTCTTCCAGTGACTGAACTAACTCGTCCGCATCCACAAAATCATCTCCTATCGTTTCATTATGAAACGATATTATCACAGATTCGTTTCCATACGAAACGGAAATATGAGTTTGGAAGAGCAACAAGAGCCGTCCAGCGTCCTTCGAAAGAGCGGGAAGAGGAGAGAGAAAGAGAGAGAAAGAGAGAGAAAGAGAGAGAAAGAGAGAGAAAGAGAGAGGGAGAGACGTCTTCTCTTGAGCGGAGCGAACTCTCGATGTTCTTTCTCTCGTGTTTTTCGCTCTCGTCTTCTCGTGATGGGACCACTACGGGATGACGGTGCGGGAGATTTCGTAGGTACGTGAAGCGGTGCATCGGCCGCTCTAGTTCTATCTAAGTCCTCCCTCAGGGGCCTTCAACTCGCCCACTACTTCGAGACCGGCGTCGCTCCCTGTGCCTTTAAAGACAGGCCGGTCGTCTTCGTACAGCTCGATAGAGATCTCCGAGGTCAGGGTCTCGTTGATTCTCCCCTTCATACTCCCGCGAACCGGCGACAGGAGGGACGCCCCTCCTGTTCTGCGTGCGAAAACCTTCAGGAGGAAACGCGACATGACTATCTCTAAGCGCACGGCATCGCTGGAGACTTCGAGGGTGCGAATTCTGGCCATTTTATAGGTTGTAAAGCGAAGAAGTTCGCCATCGCGCAGCAGACCGCACAGAAAGCCGGTAAAGCTCCTTCCAAGCCAGGGAATCCTCGCTACGGAAAGCATGAACGAAACACCCGGTTTATCGAAGCTGTTGCTCTGCATCCATATCCAGGCTTGCGGGAAGGATCTTCCCCAGTCCTTTTCGATATAACCCCTGCCACCGGTGAAGTCCCACGTTTCGCCGTTTACCTCGAGCCGGCCATCGAGGAGGTGATCCATACTCACGACCCCGTGATAGCACTCCATGAAGGGCACGAATGTGAAAGGCCCCATGATGCCCGGGGAAATAAGACTCGAGGGCCATTTGAAGGATTCGAGAAACTTTACTTCTCCGCATATGCGGTTTCCCGGACTCTCCAGGTCCAGCGAGATCCTCTCCGCGGAGAAGTAGCTCCCTCCCAGGTGTAGATCGAAGCGCTTCTTATCGTAGCGGAATTGGTCGAAATCGTAAGTGAAGTTGTCCGCCCTCATCTCTTTTCCGAAGAGAAACTGAATGAAGGCATGGGGCTTTTCTGCCTTTCCGGCCAGCGATACTCCCGGTATCACGGCGCACGATCTCTTTCTCTCTCGATCTACGAGCTTGAAATACCAGCCCTCGAAGAAATTCCCCTTTTTCGACTCGCCATGGTATAGCGATGGATTGAAGATCGGTCTCAAGCTCATATTATTCCCCCTCCACGATATAATAATTTTACATATTTCATGCGCAAAGAAGAGGCGTTGAGTACAGTTGTCTGGACTGACAGTGTATCGAAATGCTAATATTTATAACGATAATACATTGCGAGAAGAAACGACAGATGGAGAAGGAGGAGAAAAATGGGCAGCAAAGTTCACTCCAGAGTGGAGTTCGAAAACACGTTCAAAGGCACGGGAAAGTGCGACAACGGGCATACGGTGCCAATTGGATTGGGAGGCGCCGCTCCGTACGATCTTCTAACCATGGCCCTTTCCTCGTGTCTATACTCGACTTTTCTCGACATCATGGCCAAGAAGAAGATAGAATTCGGCGGCGCCGAGATCGATGTCGCCGGCGAAAAGCGCGACGAAGTACCCACGACTCTGAAATATTGCAAAGTCACCGTCAGAGTGAGGAGCGTGACAACCGACAGTAAGGCCGGTGTGGAAAAGTCCTTCGAACTGGCGACCAAATACTGCTCTGTTTACCAGACACTGTCGAAAGTTTCTCAAATGGACTGGGAAGTGATCTTCGAGTGAAAATCGGTCGGATAAACCAAATAACGGGAAAGGCGGGATTACAATGAAGAGCATGGGTGAAATGCTTCTCTCCACCGGAGGCGGCTCCGAGATAGTGATAGGCAATACGGCCATCGTCAGGGCCATGCTCGAGGCAGGGGTGCGGGTTGCCACTTCATATCCCGGTTCGCCCACTCCCGAGATAGCAAGCGCGATAGCCTCCATTCCAAGAGAGAGAAATCCGATGTATTTCGAATTCTCGGTAAACGAGAAGGTCGCCACCGAGGTGGCCTTTGGCGCTTCTATCAACGGGCACCTCTCGTGCGTCTTTTTCAAGAGCGTCGGGCTGAACGTCGCCGCCGACACTTTCGTACAACTGTCCATGATGGAACTGATAGGGGGCATGGTGATCGTTCTGGGTGATGACCCCGGGGCCAACTCCTCGCAGAACGAACAGGACAACAGGCATTACGCGCATCTTTCTTACACCCCTGTCTTCGAACCGGCTACGCCTTCGGAAGTCTATGTGATGTTCAAACAGGCCGCCGATCTCTCCAGGAAGTTGAGAATGCCTGTCATCGTGAGGCTTTCGACCCACGTCTGCCACGCGAAAGAGAAGGTCGATTTCGGGCCGATGCCCGTTCACGAGCACGGCAACAAACCGCTCTTTTGCATGGAAAACGACCCCTACATACCGATAGCGGCCGATGCGCTGAAAATGAAGAGACGCACCCTCCACAAATTCTGGGAGCTTAAGGACCTGCTCGAAGAGCTTCCCGTCAACATTGTGAAGGACAATTCAAGCGAAAGAGGCGTAATAACGGCCGGAGCGCCGTACCTTTCCCTCATGGACGTGCTGGAAGAGGTGGAAGACAAACCCGACGTTATGAAGCTGGGCATAGTTCATCCGCTACCGAAGAACAGGATCTTACAGTTTCTGAAGGCTCACAAAGAAGTGAAGATCCTCGAAGAGCTCGACGATGTTCTCGAGAGAGAGATAAAAGCCTTCGCTTACGACAACGGACTCACCACAAGAATACTGGGGAAAGGAGATCTCGAAGACTGGATAGGGGAGTACACGCCCGACAAAGTCAGGGAGGTACTTTCAAAGTGCTGGCCCGACACCTTCAAGCCCGTGAAGGAGCCGGACAGTCCTGTCAAACTCAACGCGCGACCGGCCCAGATGTGTCCCGGCTGCGGACACCGTTCGGCCTTTCATGCGATAAAGCTGGCCTTGAAAGATACCGACATAACGGTGGCCGATATAGGCTGCCACACGCTTGGCTATCTCGAACCGTACAGGGTAGGACAGGTTTTACTTTGCATGGGCCATTCCACCGGTACGGCGGCCGGTCTTTCGATGTTCAACGATTCCCGGAGGGTGGTCGCCTTCCTGGGCGATTCCACCTTCTTCCACGCAGGCCTGCCCGGAATAGTGAACGCCGTTTTCAACAAACACAACCTCACCCTTATAATCATGGAAAACGGAACCACGGCGATGACCGGTCACCAGGACCATCCGGCCGTGGGCCGCAACTTCAACGACGTATCGCAAAAGATACCGGTCAGACAGGTGCTGGAAGGCCTCGGCGTAAGCAACATCCGCGAGATAGACACTTACAACCAGGCCGGGTTGAAGGAGTACGTCGAAGCGGCGCTCGAAGAAGAGGGCTTCAAGGTAATCATCGCCAGGCATCCCTGCATGTTGAAGTTCACCAGGGAGATGCGTAAAAAGGGAAAGAAACTGCCCAGGCCTGTCAGGGTCGGAGAGAAGTGCAACCTCAAGTACGTCTGTGTCGGCCAGTTCGCCTGTCCCAGTTACCAGATAGCCGACGGCGGCAGAGTGTGGGTGCAGGAAGATCTCTGCATAGGCGACCGTTCCTGTGTCCAGACGTGTCCATCGCAGGCCATAGAGCCTGTCGAGTGAGGTGAAGAGATGAAAAAATACGATATATTTCTGGCAGGTGTCGGAGGTCAGGGCATAGGGCTTCTCAGCGAGACGCTCGCCCGGGCCGTCGATTATTCAGGACAGAGAGTGATAGGCGCCGATACGCACGGTCTCGCCCAGAGGGGAGGCATGGTCTCTTCTCACCTTAGAGTAGGCACAGGCGCCCATTCCGTACTTATAACCAGACACAGCGCCGATCTCGTCGTGGCTCTGGAGAGGCACGAAGCCCTCAGAGGCATGCTCGATTACCTCAAAGACGGCGGAACGCTGGTCTATTACGATGCCGTATGGCAGCCCCTGGATGTTAGACTGCGCAGAACGGCCCAGGTCAGGAACGAAGATATAGAGGCGGAGGCCGCCAGAAAAAAGGCGAAGGTCCTGAGAGTCTTCAAAGAGGACCTTGCAGATTCGAGAATGCAGAACGTGATCATAATGGCCGAGCTCTCGAAGGCGAAACTCATACCGGGCGTGGAGAAGGAACACTACACAGCGGCTTTGTCCGACCTCCTGAGTGGGCGGGTGCTGGAAGTCAACCTCAAGGCCTTCGAAGAAGTCGCCGGATGAGCAACGGAGGTTGACCGATGGCCTTCGACGTAGCAGTGATAGGAGCCATAGGCATAGACACCAACGTCTATCTCTATACCGACGAAGTCGATTTCTCGGTGGAGGCCAATTTCAGCCAGAACCTCGATTACATAGGCCTGGCGGGCGGCTACTCCTGCAGGGGTTTCAAAAGGCTCGGCTACAACGTGGCCTTCGTCGGTTATGTGGGCGACGATTACTCGGGAAGACACATACGCGAAAGTCTCGAGAAGGACGGCATAGACACTTACTTTGGAATCGATCCTGAGGGTACCAAGCGAAGCGTCAATATAATGTACGGGGACGGCCGCCGAAAAAACTTCTACGACGGCAAGGGGTCGATGCAACTCAGGCCAGACCTGCAGGCCATCGGAAAGTACCTGGCCGGTACGGGGCTGGTACATATAAACATAGTCAACTGGACGAGGTACTTGTTGCCGCTGTTAAAGGAAGAGAACACGGTCGTCTCTGTCGACATACAGGACGTCGTCTCACCCGACGATCCGTACAGACAGGACTATATAAAGGCCGCCGACGTTCTCTTCTTTTCGGCCGTGAATTTCCCCGATCCGGCGCCTCTGATCGAGAGATTCATGGAGATCAGGAGCGACAGGATAGTGATCTGCGGGATGGGGAAGAGTGGTTGCGCGCTCGGAACGGAAAAGGGGATAAGCTATTACCGGGCCGTAGAGCTTGAAGAGCCCGTGATAGACACCAACGGTGCCGGAGACAGCCTGGCGGTAGGTTTTCTTTCCAGCTACTTTTTCCAGGGCCACTCGTTCGAAGAGTCGATCCTCCGGGGCCAGATAGCCGCCAGGTACTGCTGCTCCAGAAAGGCGACCTCGAGCGACCTCATAACACGCGAGTTGCTGGATAGATATTACCTCCGGAGTCATTGATATCGGGAAACGTCCTTCGTTGTTCCGTGTTCCGGGACAGCCAGGGACGTTTCCCGATGCTCTCTTCACGGAGGATGGCTCTTCTTGCTCCTTATCTCTTTGCAAAGAGCTTGCAGATCTCCACTATCACCTCGACGGCCTTCACCATGGACTCGACCGGTACGTATTCGAATCGGCCGTGGTAATTCATCCCGCCGGTGAAGATGTTGGGCGTGGGCAATCCCATGAAGGAGAGCCTCGCCCCGTCGGTGCCTCCCCTGACCGGCTCTATCACCGGTTCGATCCCTACGTTTCTCATCGCACGGGCCGCGATATCCACGATGAACATGACCGGTTCGATCATCTCCCGCATGTTTCTGTACGAATCCCTCACAATCACGTCGACCGTACCTTCCCCGTACTTGGCGTTGAGGAAAGCCGCCGCACCCTGCACCAGCTGCTTGCGATTTTCGAACCTCTCGCGCGAGTGATCGCGTATTATATAGTTCAGGTTCGTCTCCTCTACCGTGCCGACCATGTTGGTCAGATGGAAGAAGCCCTCCCTGCCCTGTGTGGCGGCGGGCGTCTCGGCCGCCGGAAGCAGGCTTATGAACTCCGAGGCGATCAGCATCGAATTCTTCATCCTGTCCTTGGCCGAGCCCGGGTGTATGTTCAAACCCGTTATCTTCACCTTCGCGCCGGCCGCGTTGAAGGTCTCGTACTGGAGCTGGCCCAGCGCGCCCCCGTCGACCGTGTAAGCGTAATCGGCGCCGAATTTCTCCACATCGAAGTGATCGGTCCCCTTGCCGACCTCCTCGTCCGGAGTGAAGCAGACCCTGATCTTCCCGTGCTTGATCCGCGGATTCTCCTTTAGATACTCGAGCGCCGTCACGATCTCGGCGATCCCGGCCTTGTCGTCGGCGCCCAGAAGCGTCGTCCCGTCGGTGACTATCAGTTCCTTGCCCCTGTAATCCAGCAGCTCCGGGTAGGTCGAAGGATCTAGTACGATCCCCTTATCGGGATTAAGCGGTATCTTTCCGCCTTCGTACCTGACGATCCTGGCCTTAACATCCTTCCCGCTCGCGTCCGGGCTGGTATCCATGTGAGCCACAAAGCCGATCACCGACCCCCGTTCATCGGTGTTGGCTCCAAGCGTGGCCATGACGTAGCCGTGCTCGTCTAGCGAAACCTCTTCCAGGCCGAGTCCCTCGAGCTCGTCTCTAAGGATCGTGGCGAGTTTCAGCTGGCTTTCGGTGGTCGGGCTCGAATCGGAATCGTGGCTCGAAGTCGTTTCTATCGAGACGTACCTCATGAAGCGATCAATCATCTTTTTCATCCACATCACTCCTTCCCTTTTTCCTCTTTCTATTCAACTGTACCAGGATATCCACCATTTCGCGCGGCCTCGCCGCCAGCCTGTTGGCTATGACTGCGGCCGAATTGAATATCATGCCGGCCACCGACCTCTCCTTTCTGGTCTTCACTCTCCTCAGCAGAAAGAGCGAGAGCCCCCTGAGCACGAAGGTGACGAAGAAGAGAATCTGAATGCCGTAAAACCTCATCCCCAGGATCTCCCAGCCGAACCTGTTCAAATAGGAGGCCAGGAACCCCCCTGCGAGAGAGCCTACCAGCGCCGCCCCGCCGTTGGCGAAGGAGAGCAGGGCGTAGTACGACTCGGTATTCACCCCGTCGAGGAGATCGAGCATCGTAGTGAAGAGACAGAGATTTATGGCGCTCCAGGATATCGTGCCGATCAGAGTGTCCACGTAGAGAAGATAGACCGTCTGCTCGTTCATGAAGACCCAGAGGATAATCTTTATGAAAGCGCCGAACACACCGAACTCGAGCACTGCCTGGCTCCCTATCCTGTCGGCTATCTTTCCCCATATGAAATAGAAGACCATCGTCAGGAGCGAGCTGAAAACGTTGAGAATGCTCAAGAACGAATAACCCAGCTTCATGTTGACCAGCTCGTGATACGAGAAAAACGGCGAGGTAATCGCTATCGAAAAGCTCCAGAAGGCGTAGAAGACCAGATAAGGCATGAACTTCCTGTCCTTCGTGACGGCCCTGAAAAGCCCCCTGCCGTAGGTGATCTCGCGCGGGGGATCGTAATGGAAGCCCAGCAGTACAAGGCTAAACAGCGCGCTGATCGTCCCCAGCACGGAGATAATGAAAAAGCCGCGCGTTCCGGGAACGGCGTCCAGCACGAAGGAATAAAAGAGAGTTATGAGCATGTTCGTGATCGTGAAGATGATGTTTCTCGAGCTGAAAAACTTCGCAGCCTTCTCCCTCGGGGCGACATCCTTCATGAGCGAGACCCAGAAATTACCCGTAAGGCTAGCCGCCATAGAGAAGAAGGCCATAATCATCAGCAGGATCGACTGCCGGTTCATCCCAACGGCCAGAGTCACGGGAATGAAGGCCGTCGAAAGCCTGCTAATGGTGGCGAAAATCATCATCGCCCTTTTCCTGTTCCCTATGAGCCGCATCATGGCCGGGGCGAGAAGCTGGACGAACTGTGAAATCGTCGGGAGCACTCCCAGAAGCGCTATCACCGGCTCGGAAGCGCCGAATTCCAGCGCGAGGCCGGTGCCCAAAAAACCCTGGGTTATCAGAAAGAACCCGTTGTATATCGAGCCTTCAAATACAGAGAGTATCTGTGTGCGTTTTATTTTGTCCAATTGAGACATCTCCGGCGCCGCTGATGAAGTAATATCATTATAGATCAAAAGGCCCGCAGAGTCCAGTAAAACCGAGCCGTCCTTCGAAAGAGCGGGAGAGAGAGAAATAATAATAATAGGGACAGACTCCATTTATTCAGGAAACGTCCTTGGAAAGAGAGAGAGGAGGAGAAAGAGAGAGAAGAGAGACGCGAAAAACGGGGACAGACGTCAGGAGCCCGTCAGTCCCTATTTTCGCTCTCGTCTTCTCGTGAGCGAAGCGAACTCTCGATACTCTTTCTCGGCTCTTACCAACAACGCACAACCCACAACGGCTCTCACCACTCCGTGCTGACTTCATCAAAGACCCGCTGGACTTTCTTAATAAATAATAGAATAAATAATAGGGACAGACTCCATTTATTCAGGAAACGTCCTTGGAAAGAGAGAGAGGAGAGAGAAGAGAGACGCGAAAAACGGGGACAGACGTCAGGAGCCCGTCAGTCCCTATTTTCGCTCTCGTCTTCTCGTGAGCGAAGCGAGCTCTCGATACTCTTTCTCGGCTCTTACCAACAACGCACAACCCACAACGGCTCTCACCACTCCGTGCTGACTTCATCAAAGACCCGCTGGACTTTCTTCAGCCATTCCTTGGCGCCCTTGAGCTTAAACCAGTCCTCTCTGAAATCTTCAGCGAGAAGCAGGGCATCGATCTTTCTCTGGTGTTGAAAATCGCCCTCTTCAGCTTTATCGAAGTCTTCATGGCTCGGCTCTTCATTCCCGAGCAGAAACCGGATGAAATGGGGAAGCTGCTCCAGGATACCCAGAATAATTCTTTCCGCATCGTCTATCTCTTTATTGACATAATTCATCAGCGCCATAACCATCAGGGCTTTCGGCTCGCTTTCATCATCTACCTCTTCGAACAATTCAGGCAGCTTCTTATAATCCTTAAGCCTCCAGTGAGCGACCAGAGAATTCGCGAGAAGCGAACTTGAGTCTCCTATACCGAAAAGTGGAAGAGCGGTATCTGCAACCTTCAGCGCCTTTCTATAATCCTTTTTCGTGACCATTTCGTCCACATAGTTGCTGATAACAGTCACCAACTCCTTATTGGACGGGCTCTCTTCACCCTCCTTGAGATATATATCCTCGTCTTCGTCAACAACGATGCTAGATATAATCCCAAAAGCCCTTTCCCCGGCATCGAGCAAAATGTTGCTCACATTATCGACCTCTAATGTAGGTATATACATCAGGGCATTTACAAATTCGAAATTGTAGGGATACTTCTTACAATAAGCCACGATAGCTTTGAAAGCCTCCTCGACATCGCCGAGCTCCATCACAGAGTTTATAAGCGTATACATCGGTGCTCTCGAGTATTCGACCTCATTATCTTCGCATGAAAGAAAGGAAGGCTCCAGCATCGCTTCAACACTGGCAATAATATATTCCGGCCTGTATCTATTCTCATAACCCAGTATAATCTCCTCGTAGAGCTCATCGAGAGAGCTAATAGAATTACGCGCAATTTTTTGAAAGAACGAATAATCGAATTCTTCGTATATATTGCTGTTCACACCCTTCTTGAAGAACTCTTCATGCTCAAAACCGTACTTTTTACTGAGCAGAATTCCGGAAACCTCGACTCCCGCGGAAGATTCGAGCGTCATGAGATACTCTATGAACTCTTCAGCGCTATCTCTAGACTCCTCCTTCTCAACAAGAGCGCTCGCAATAGCTGCAAGAGCGCTCGATGCATTTTCCTTCCTGAGACTTCCCAGGAGAATCTTCAGCCTGTCAAAGAGATTAGCGAAATCGTTAGACATCACGAGCTCGTACAGAAAGCCATTTCTAGCCATACCACTGGAAAGACTTAATACTAAACCAAGCATCGAATCGTCCAGCAAAGTGTAGATCCTGTTGATTATCTCAACACTCTTCGCCTTATCTTCGTCACTTCCTCCGGCAGCCATTGCCGCCGGAACAAGCAAAACATCGATCGTTGTAAAATGGGCAATGCTCCTTATGAACTCCGTCAGCTGTTGCGGGGTCAACTTCTCGTTACCCATAAGCACCAGCATCGGGAATAGCGAACTTGTAATGCTTTCGACCTTCGGAAGATTTATATCCACATTATAGCCAGCAAATTCGACTATTGAATGAGAAGCCAGAACCGGAGGCAAAATCACTCTCAGTTTCTCTCTCCACTCACCTTCAAACCTCTCCTTATCTACGATCTCACAAAGAAACGAGGCCAGTTCATTGCCCCAGAGGATTAGAGGGATATAATATTCGCTATTCTTGAAACACCAGTACATCAGTAAGTTATCTCTAAAATCCATCTTCGCCCGCTCGCGATGAATATCCTTATAAAACGGAAAGAAAAGCTTCTCGAAACGCTCCGCAGAGTCAAAAAACTTATCCATACCCGGCAACGCATCATCTGCTTTCTTCAAATCAACGAGAAGCCTCTCCATAAGAATTCTCGCCATCTCTTCTTTCTTCTCATGAGAAAGGCTGTCACTCGAGAGCATGAGCCCCGCAAAATAACCTCTGAAGAAACCATTCTCCATTATCCCTTCCAAAGGCTGATCCAGCAAAAACTCGCGCTTCAAAGCTTCGGCAAATCCAACTGCTTTCTCTCTATTGAAAAAAGCGTCCAGTTCATCAAGCGCAGAATATCCAACACGGCCTTTCCAGTTCAACTCCAGCGCTTCGGCCAGAAGTGTCAGTCTTACAGTCTCTCTATCCATACTTCACCTCGAATATCCGAAATAATAACAATATTATCATCTCGCGCCCGAAATGACATAAACAAAGAAAATGTTCAAGTTCAATTGTCTGAAGGGTTTATAGAGATTGTGAAGATTATGAGTGCGTTGGTGGGGCGGGCCACGCTTTCCTGCAAAAAAATGGAGTCTCTGACTTATATAAGGCTTATGGTCAGCCGTTTATCGTCTCCAGGTGTGGAAAGTGTACTTATAACTCTGGAGGTGGTGAATATGGTGACTGTTGAGAACCCTCTTCTCGAGCACGGAGTCAAGTACCTTTATTATCTTGCGCCGGTAAAAAACCTGAGGTCTATTCTGAGGCACGGTATCATGACAAAAAACGTGGTAGAGGCCCGAAAACTCGACTATATTGACTGCTCGGATAGAGAAGTGCAGGCTCTTCGCAGGGAAAAATCACTCCACAACTATGTCCCGCTCTTCCTTAACACGAGGAACGCTATGACTTATCGTTACCAGCAGAGTGGTGTCGATTTCGTCATCTTGAGATTACTGAGCGATCTTGTGACAGACTATACCTGCAAAGTCTCCGATAGAATAGCGGCATGTAGAGAGGCAATAATAATGGATCTTACGGCGAAGGCACTGGTGACCTTTGGGGTAAGGGAGATCATCACAGTAAAGAATTTCTATGCGAATCATGACCTGAAACAGAGACTGGGAGCCGAAATTCTTGTACATACTGATATAATTGATTCGAAGTGGATCGAAAGCGTTTTTCTCGCTCCAGGGCGATCCCGGATCAGAGATCTATCGATCAAACAACTCTACGACAATGCCTGGAATCTGTACTTCTACGTGTAACGAGGAGTCAGCAGTGAATATCTATCAGAAAAGCGTATTCGCAGCGCTTGAAGAGGAAGGTATAAGGACAATCGTAAACACTGTGAACACCAGGGGTGTCATGGGTGCTGGTCTGGCCCTTGAATTCAGACTGCGATACCCGGAATACTTCGACGATTATCAGAAAAGATGCGAGAGCGATCTTCCCGGGGCAGGTGATGCCTGGCTTTACCGTGGCTCGAGTGGGACCCCTGATATAGTGAGTCTGTTTGTGAAGGAAGATTGGAAAAGACCGTCGAAGCCAGAGTGGATAAGAAAGGCAATCGAAAAGCTTTCAAAAATCATCCTCTCGGAAAGCATAGAAAGAATCGCCCTGCCGCTTGCCGGAGCAGGAAAAGGTGGCGTCAATCCAAAAATCTCCCTTTCCATAACCGAAGAGGCCTTGAGAGATGTTCCATCCGAAGTCTATATCTGCCTTGACAAACTGCCTTCTGAGACTGAGAAGCGTATGCTGTCAAGACTTTATTCTCTGGATATCTCCGCTCTCCAGAAACTTGGGCTCACCCGGGCCATTTCAAGCAGAGTCATCGAATCATTGACAAAAGTAACGAGATTCAGAGAAATCCTCTCATATCCAGGAGTGGGAATTAAGAGCTACGAGACAGTGTTTTTAGCCTTGCTGATTAATTCAGAACCCTCATCCAATCAGCTTTATCTCTTCTAGAAATCTCTAGAGACATTTAAAGTGTACTTATATCACTTGAAGGCCTTACGCAGGTCCCCGAAGGAGTGATCGTTCTGGAGCTCTCATATTATTTCAAAGGCAAGGCGTCAGAAGTTGCCGTAAATTACCTCAAAGAAAGGCTTTGGGAAGCTCTCGACAGAGGAAAATTCGAAATTGAAACAAAACTACAGATTGGCAGATGGACTAATGGAGGCTTTTGCCTCACAGTGCTATTCATAAATTGCGGGATCGACGGAGACCCTCTGAAAGAAGCTGAAAGTCTTCTCGGTTTCATAAGGCAACTACTGGAAAGATTGAATATCAGGATCGACGTCGAAAAGCTGGTGAAGCTCGATGGATCGCGGGTTGAGATGAATTGAATCGTTGCGGTTCAAGAAAGTGTATCTATATCAGTGGTGACAGAGGAGGTGGAGGCTTGAGGAAAGTGATTACCTGCATCCTGTTTGTTTTGATTGTCTTCGCTGTGCTTCTTGTGACAGCCTGTGAGAAGAAGACAGATATCGCCCCGGAAGATCAGAAATCCTGGAATGATGTGTTTGTGAGAATGAAAGAGTTCAAAGAGCAGATCACCAGAGTCGCTTCACCCTCGGATTATCAGGAAACACAGGTTATAACAGTTTTGAATCTAGAAACACCTTTCCATCTACTATCCCCGGATTCTCAAGAAAGACAATAGACAACTTGCACATGGAGGTGATCGGGTGAAAAAGGCCCTGTTTCTTGCACTGGTAGTTTTCATGTCTGTCTCTCTTGTCGCTGGCGGTCTCCAGATCGGCGAGATAGGTGAAAGAGTCGAGGAAACGGTTGATCGGATAATGTACAAAGACATAACCGATGTGTACAACTTCATCGACAGCGCACTGGATAAAGTCATCGCGCTGAAAGGTTACACCGATCAGCTGAACTCAACTGAGCAAACTTCGGAACTTCTGGAAAAACAGGTCGAGCTTATGGACAGCATCTACGAGGACTTCAAAAGCCTGTCCCGCATGCGTCCGAAAATCGAGAAAAACTTTAGGGCAAGCTTCAGAGATCTGGAAAGAATCGTTGACTCTGTGGAAAGCCTAATAACGGCTGAAAGACTTGAAAAGGAAAAGCTCACCGGTGAACTTAAGGAACTCGATGAAACGAAGACGAAGGTCTACGAAATAAAAAGAGACAGTCTGACTGCACAGATCTCATTCATAGACAAGCGTATCGGAATACTGATTATGCTCAAAGAGTTGATCGAAGAGCCGAGAGAATTCACCGAGCTGCTGGCCGAGGAAGTCGATACCTTCCTGGTCACGATCGAAGAGACCACCAAAGTAATCGAGCAGGCCAGCAGAACATTCAGGACATTCAAAGAAGTCTACTGCGTAATCGAGACCATTAACAGCGTGAGCAGAATAGTCGATCTGACAGAAAATATGATAAGCTCCTGGGAAATACTTCTTGACTCCGTTGAGAATCTCAACGACTTCATCACCAACGGTCTCAAATCTCAGAATTACACATTCTGAGTCCTCGCTTTAGTCAAGAGAAATCAGAAGGAAGGAGGTGATAATTTGCCTGAATTCGATTTCGACGATGAAGAACTAGCATTCGATGAAGGCTACAATTGCGACTTTCCAGGCGATCCGTGCGCTACCTGCTGGTGCAAGGGAGCCTTCTGCGATTGCGGCGGTTGCTTCATTCAGAACGGGAGAAACGTATGCAGCAACTGCGAAGACAACGATTAACCACAGAGGTGAAATCATGAAAATCCTCACCCGGAACTTCTGGCAACAGGCCGGAGCCATAGCCATACGTAAGTTCGCCCCTGATGCTCTGATCAGGGGCGATACCTTCGAAACCTCCAGCACAAAGAAGGAAATACTCTCCAGAGCTCTGCCCGAACTCCTCAACAAAAATGGAAAGCCCTGGGCCCCAAGCGTCAGACCGTTCTTGAAACAGTACAACCAGATCGAAAAACTCGACAAATTCCTGCAAGATAAGAAACCCGGCAGCAAAGTCTGCAGCTTCTGCAATTCACGCGTCTCAACTCTCGAGAAACTCTCCCTTCTCGCCGATCCATTGGCTGTGAAGGCGGAAAATTTCCAGAGCTTTTTCAGCCACGGTTCGGGAAGCGGCGAGATCTGTCTCGACTGCCTGTTCCTGGGAATCATGTCCGGACTGGCGCTGTTCTACACATCATACAGAGAAGGTCAGGAGTATGTCATAACCTACCTGTTCCCCCAGGGAAAGGATCTCGAAGAGACTGACAAAACCTACAGATGGATGAAGGATATTTCCGAAGCCGGCGGCTGGAGCAACATGAAAGTCAGGGCCAAATTCTTTCCGGTAAAACCCTTCGAATCTCTTATCCTCGTGCTCCACACGCTGTTCGAAAAGACCCGGTTCATCCCCCGGGCGACGTACAGGACAATGCAGGTCTCAAACAACGGAAACACGAACACTTTTCTGAGCTTCAACTCCTTCGAAAGTGTCGATGAACTCATGGAGCTCCTGAAAACCGGCGAATCTCTCGGAGGCGATTTCTCGGCCTTCATGGATTCCTTCGTCGTGATAAAACAACCGCTCGTAGACACTTCCAGGCGTGAAGAGATGGCCAGAATGATACTGACCTTCAAACCGATCGAAGAGAGGCTCCAGTTCATGATATTCGAACTGGAGAGATCAATTAGATACTTGTATGAAATGATCGTCGCGACAAATACCGTGAAAGGAGTGAACGGCTTGGATCAGGAAACGATAGATCTCTGCAAGAAGGCCGGAGAGATCGTCGGCAACGCCGTTTTCGAAGCCGACAGCTTCGGAGACCTCTACTCTCTACGCAACAGCCGGTCTCTCGAAGACCTTCTACTGACGCTTTCGGATCTGGAATTCAAGTACGCGAAGGAAGACTGGAAGATCACCGTTCCCGAAGAGTTCATAAGAATCCTGAGCGAGGACAGCTGGAAAAAACCTAAAGCTCTTCTGGTGATCTTCGCGGTTAACAAGTACCTTGCTAGAAAATATGCATCCTCGAAAAATGGAGGTGAAAAAGTTGCAGGTTAAGTGCCTGACCTGGGGTTCGCTCTCCAAAATCTCTATGGGCAACCCCAACGCGGGCTTCACAGAAGGAAACATTCAAACGGCCAAGAAAATTATCACCCCCGACGGCAGCGCGCTGAACTACATCTCCGGTCAGTGCCAACGTCACGGGATTAGAGAGAGATTCGAAGAAGTCGGAGAAGCCCTCTCAACACCGGTCGACGGAGAAGTCGAAACCACGCTTGGAGATCCGGCCAGCTACATCGACGATGATCTCTTCGGCTACATGATAGCCGTTACCGGAGACAATCGCAAAAGAACATCGCCCGTAAGAATCGCCCCACTCGTGTCTCTCTTTCCATACCGCGGAGACCGCGATCTACTGACCAAGACGAGAAAGGCCAGCGACAAGGGCGGAAATATGGTTGAAACCGAAATATACTCCACTTTCATGAGAGGCGGAGGTCTTATAGAACTCGACAGAGTCGGTAAATTCGACTCCTCAGAGATCAAAGACAAAGCCACGGAAATACCCGTCGTTGAACGCAACAGAAGACTCTCCATCTTCCTCGATTCTCTCATGACTCTCTGGACCGGCGGAAAGCAGACCAACATCCTCTCGGATATCTCTCCAAAATTCATCGTCTTCTCCTTTCAGACGGTCAAACTCCCCTTCCTCCTTGAGGCCGTCAGTTGCGATACGAAGGGAAAAGTAGACGCCGCAAAACTCCTGGATAGCCTCAGCAATTATTCGACGGTGACAACGCAAGTCATAATCGGCACGACCGGCGTTATAGATTCCAGCGAGATCGAAGCTATAACCAAAGATGATATTCAGATACTGCCCATAGCCGAAGCCTTCGCCAGAGTCAAGGAAACCCTCTTTAAACTTTGAATAGAAGCCCCTCATCGAGGGGCTTTTCTCTATGGAGGTGAAAACGTGAAAGTCCTGCGAGTGACCCTCGAAGCTCTCTCGGCTTCCTTCAGAAACCCGAACTCCATGAACTACCAGGACTCGCTTCCCTTTCCCCCTCCCACAACCATCACGGGAGTGATAGGAGCCGCGCTGGGAAAGGAATATATGAAGGCTCAAGAATACTGCCGCGAACTCTTTTATGGCGTGATTGTCGGAGACAACTGTGGAATGGCGAAAGACCAGTGGGCCATCAGAAAGATCAAAGGCGGCGGCAGGGAGATAGGCAAAGCCGTAGTAACCAGGGAAGTTATCTACAAACCATCGTTCAAAATAATCGTCTGTGGACCCGAAGACAAACTGATAGAAATCGAGAAAGCCCTTCAAAACCCCGTATATCCACTGAGCCTCGGGAGAGACGATGAATTCATAACTTCCATAGGATATGAAATGGTAGATGCTCAACCTATAAAAGGCGGAATCGTTTCCGATACCGTTTTGAAAGGAGATCTAACCGGAAAAATCCACAACTGCGATATCCATTCCGGAGAAATCAAGGCTTTCAAAACTTACTGGCTTAGCTCCAGTTTCGAGAGAGATTCGAAGAACCCCGGCCTCAGACGTCCGTCAAACAGGGCCCCATTCACTTTTGTAAACGCCCGGGTCGATTATACCGGCGAACTCCTATCAGTAAACGGTCTTAACTTCCCGATCTGGAGGTGAAATAATTGTCGCTTGCAAAACCTGATGTAAGTCTGGTAGATCACACCAGAGAAGTATTGCTCCATGCAGCGGACTACCTGTGGAAGGTCGGAGCGAAAATCTCCGGCTCGCCGTTCTCCGTCAGAGAGATCAAAGATGCCGTGCTAATCGCCTGCGCCTTTCACGATCTGGGAAAGGGTTGTGAAGGCTTTTCCTTTGAAGAGAAAAGAATTTCGCACGCGCTTGCGTCTGCACAGATAGCGCTAGCATCCCTGAAAGAAACACCGTTGAAGCCCTACATAGTTCAGGCCGTACTCGGTCACCACGGATCCAGATCGAAAGACTCCTTCACCTCGTGTAAATACTTGAAACAGTCAACAGTGCCAAACCCCGAACTTGCACGGGAATACGGAGAGATCAGATCGTTTGTGGAAAGCGTCTACGAAGTTGCGTTGCCGGATATCGAGTTGAAAGTCCCCGATCCCTCTCAATTGATGAGATATCTCAACAACAGATTCTTCAACGATGCGGGCGATCGTGAGGTTTACGCTTACATACAGGGAGTGCTTAATCTGGCTGACTGGACCGCTTCCGGCCACAAAGAATCTTTCGACGACTTCCCGGAGATCGATGCGAAAAACCTCAGACCCTTTCAGAAAGAGGCCGCTTCGGACGGCGACACAATAATCATCGCGCCAACAGGCAGGGGCAAAACACTTGCCGCGCTGAACTGGGCGAAATCGACGGGTAGAAGAAAGCTCTCCGTCTTTCTGCCGACAGTGACCACCGTCGAGGCTATGTACGAAAGATACAAAGACGAATTGACAGATGACTCCGCCCTTGTACACGGAAACCTTGCCTATTACTTATATTCGAACGAAGGTATCTCCGAGGAAACGAGCGAAAAAATCTTCTGGATGAAGGCCTTCGAGAACCCGGTGACCGTCGCGACGCTCGATCAACTCCTACTGATGTCGCTCAACTGGGGAAGATGGGAGCCCAAGACCGTAAATCTGGCGCAGTCAGCGATAATCTTCGACGAAATACACGCGAGTCAGCCTTATACTTTCGGAATACTCCTGAAGGCCGTAGAGTCGCTCAAAAGATATGGGATCCCTGTTTGCGTCATGAGCGCAACGCTTCCCTCTTACATGATAGAAAAACTCGAGGCGGTCATGAACGATCCCAAAGTCATACGCGACGAAGAGGGCGAAAACCTCAAAAGAGTCACCGTGAAACTCCTAGAAAACGTTGATCCCTCTACTATAACACTGGATAATTACCGGAAAGGAAAAAGCGTTATCCATTGCTGCAACACCGTCGGGGCTGCCGTCAAGACTTATCAGACACTCTCACAAAAGGTCGATTCAAAAGATATTGTGTTGTACCACGGGCGTTTCAATCTCGAAGATAGAGGCAAAATACTCTCACGTATAACCTCCAATAACAGGCCGAAGATCATAGTCGCCACCCAGACTATCGAGATCAGCCTGGATATAGACTACGATGTACTGATAACCGAGGCAGCCCCGATCGATTCGCTGGCTCAGCGGTTCGGCAGGATCAACAGGCAGGGAACGAATCCCGACGGTAAGGTCTTTGTTTATCCACAGGAAGAAAACTCCGCTTCTATCTATCCCCCGCGTATCGTCAACAAGGCGCTTGAACTTCTAGAAAACAATCCCGTGCCGGGCGGGCTGGATCTCCAAAGAATGATGGAGAAATCGCTGGATGAACCCGAAACGATAGACAGCGAAATAGAAGCCGGAAAGGCCGCCTGGCAGTTTCTTAGAGACATAAACTTCGGGATCTACTCAATGACGATAGAAGAAAGACTGGCAGATGATCTTGTACGCCGGATGCCCTATAAAACCCTTCAGGTAATTCCTCAAGAGTACAAAGACTCGAAAATGAACGTGATCGAAAAAATCGGAAAAATGGTCAAAGTTCCCTTGAGGGATGTACTCGGAAAAATCGAAAAAGATGAAAAACGTCTCCTGTACGCCCCGGTGAATTACGACTCAATCCTAGGGTATATCGGCCCTATTGAAGACAACAACATAATCGAGGAAAACTGGTAGTGGAACTTATCGACAGACAGCCGAGGATCGGCGGAAACGCGGTCAACTATCTACACCACTGCAAGACTCAACTCTGGTTCTTCCTTCATAACATCTCCATGGAATCGACTTCGGAGACTGTCCAGCTCGGCAAACTTCTGCACGAACAATACAGCCAGGGCGAAGATAAAGACATAATAATCGACGAAATCTCCCTGGACATCCTCAGGCCGACCAGAGAAATAGTCGAGATCAAATACAGCAGAGAAGTAAAAGAGGGCCACATCTTTCAGGTCAAGTACTACCTCTACTACCTCAAGCACAAACTTGGACTCACAGACTACACAGCCCGTCTCACATACCCCAGGGCAAAGAAAACGATTGTATTTTCCCTTCTTCCTGACGACGAAGAGCTTATAGTGAAAGACATCGCCGAAATAACCTTGATCTTCAATATGAACAACGCCCCTGCGCCGCTCTTCAAGAGCGGTTGCAAGGGGTGTTCTTACTTCGATCTCTGTTTCTCGTAGGAGGCATACATGAAGAAAAATTACTATCTCTTCGCCAGCGGCAAACTCGGCAGGCAGGATAACACCCTGGTTCTCGAAAGAGAGGGAAAGAAGAAGTTCATACCCGTGGAGAAAATCGAATCCATTTCTTCCTTCGGCGAACTGGACCTCAACACCCGGGCTCTATCGTTTCTATCACAAAAGGAAATCGCTCTTCATGTATTCAATCACAATGGCTGGTATGGAGGCAGCTTTGTCCCGAGAAGACAAAAAGTCTCCGGAAAACTGCTTACCGAACAGGTGAAAACCCTTCTCGACCCTGTTAATCGCCTGCAAATAGCCCGTGAATTCATAGACGGTGCCATGCACAATATGCTTCGAATACTGCAAAGACAGTCGCAAAAAATCAATGGATACAAAGAGAGAATAGAAGGGCTAATAGAAATTCGCAGACGTCTCTCCGATGCAACGACTATAAATGGAGTAATGGCAGTCGAAGGAGCCTTCAGACAGAACTACTATCCACTGCTCGCACAACTTACAGGTCAGGAATTCATCACCAGAGTCAAACAACCTCCCCTCGGAATCCTCAACTGTATGATCTCGTTTGGAAACACCCTTCTATACACAAGAACACTGAACAAAATCTACCAGACCCAGCTGGACCCTACCGTAAGTTACCTTCACGAACCCTGCGAAATGCGATTCTCATTATCACTCGATATAAGCGAGGTATTCAAGCCGGTAATAATCGACAGATTGATCGTATCGCTTCTCAATAAAAACATGATCGCTGAAAACGATTTTGATCAAGATCTGAACTCGACGCTTCTCACAACCGAAGGGATGAAAAAATACGTACAAAACTTCGACGACTTCATGGAAGAGACAGTATTTCACCCCACCCTCAAAAGAAAGGTGTCATACAACACACTGCTTCTCACGGAATGCTATAAGCTGATAAGAAGCCTTATGGCTGATGAAAAATACAAAGCTCTTCACATGTGGTGGTAATCTCGTAATCGATACAACTTGTCTTATCGCTGTTATGCCGATCTCCGATCCTGTCATCCCGTAGTGCTCTCATACGACCTACTATCTGCCGCTTGTGAGACTTACAGAGAAAGGCGAAAATGGGGACTGACCGGCTCCTAGGGTCTGTACCCGATTTTCGCAGCATCATCGTTTTCTCGCTCTTGCCATACCATGGTCCCAGTGGCTCTTACTGGCTCTTCCAAAGGACGCCATCTCGCTAATGCCCCTGCACTGTCATCCCATAGTGCTCCTACTAAGAACCGTTGTTGGTTGTACGTTGTGGATCGTTGGTAAGAGCCGAGAAGGAGCATCGAGAGTTCGCTTCGCTCACGAGAAGGCGAGAATTCTCACATATCTCTCTTCTCTCTCTCTCTTCCTCTCTCCTCTTCTCGCTCTTCCGCTCTGAAACTAGTCCCCACTTGAACGGGGTGGCGGTATGCTCTTAAGTACGGTTGTAGCAAGAACGGAAAAACCGTTAACACCTTAAAATAACCCTTATTCATGCTTTGCTTATAACCTGGTTTTTTTCATATTTCACTCACCCGACTTAATGTTTGACCCTCTCTCGCAAGTATTCTCAAAAAAACGATCTCAGAGCTTCGTACGCTATGCTTATTGTCGCATCGCTTTTCGTTTCTTCGAAAGGGGTTAACTTCGTTTATTCGAGTAATTTGATCAGAATTAGCGATTTCGGTTATCATCCCCCGTGAATAACGCAGATACGCATTAACATCAACGTAATTTCACCTCGTCGGATCGATTGTATACCATCTTCGCCGCTTTCTCTTGCCCGTTCTACCTTCTAGACTTATTTTGAATAACTCTAATACAGTTTACAGAGATCCGACATAAAAAAGGTCAACCGACTTTCAGAAAACCGCGGCGGCGAAAATGGGGACTGACCGGTTCCTGTGGTCTGTACCCGATTTTCGCAAGAAGAGGAGAGAAAGAGACTTGTGAGAATTCTCGCCCTCTCGTGAGCGGAGCGAACTCTCGACGTTCTTTCTCTCGTGTTTTTCGCTCTCGTCTTCTCGTGATATTTTCGCAAGAAGATTTGACTTTGCCCCCTGTAATCCTGTATAATTTTTGTAATAAAGGCTGTTGAGCGAGAACCATAGTGGGATGGAAACAATACCTTGCCCTTTCTTATCCACCCGTTCCGTTCGGTTGAGCGAGAACCATAGTGGGATGGAAACACGGAACGTACGCACCGATTCGGCCGAACGAGAAGTTGAGCGAGAACCATAGTGGGATGGAAACTAGTAATATTGCCAGAGCGCACGATAACTCTTGCGGTTGAGCGAGAACCATAGTGGGATGGAAACTTTAAGAACGCTTCTATGTCTTCGATTTTGTCTGCGGTTGAGCGAGAACCATAGTGGGATGGAAACGCAACCGAGGCCATGATGTTGAATATAAGGTCGCCGGTTGAGCGAGAACCATAGTGGGATGGAAACCAGGAGTGGAAACCGATCTTATCATAGGCAATCACGTTGAGCGAGAACCATAGTGGGATGGAAACTAATCAAAGATTCTCTCTTATTCGTTGCTTTGCCCTGTTGAGCGAGAACCATAGTGGGATGGAAACTGGTATAGCTTGGCTGATTCGATCGCTTCTTCAATGTTGAGCGAGAACCATAGTGGGATGGAAACTCACAATAATCTCTAATAATAACGACAGTCTCTCTTGTTGAGCGAGAACCATAGTGGGATGGAAACTGGCGGTGTGAAAATTGATGATGTTGTTTGTGTACTAGTTGAGCGAGAACCATAGTGGGATGGAAACTAGAAGTGAATTGAATCGAGTTGAATGGAAGCATGTTGAGCGAGAACCATAGTGGGATGGAAACGTCTTCTGTCTATTGGTTCCGTTGTTCTGGTCTGGGTTGAGCGAGAACCATAGTGGGATGGAAACTTGTGTATATCGCACCACCAGTGCGCTTAACGCGTTGTTGAGCGAGAACCAATGTGGGATGGAAACGCGAAGATAAATACTCCCTCTCCGCTACTTCCGGTTGAGCGAGAACCAATGTGGGATGGAAACAAGATTTCAACATCTACCAATGTAATATCACTATCTGTTGAGCGAGAACCAATGTGGGATGGAAACATACCGACCAGATCGAAACGCTTCTCGACCTCTACGTTGAGCGAGAACCAATGTGGGATGGAAACATCTCTTCCGCAATCTCTCTCTGGGTCTTGCCCTCGTTGAGCGAGAACCAATGTGGGATGGAAACGTGTGAAACGGTTCCCTTTGTCTATGGTTCTCCCTTGTTGAGCGAGAACCAATGTGGGATGGAAACCGGCAACGAACACATGCGGCTGCTGATGCGGCTTTGTTGAGCGAGAACCAATGTGGGATGGAAACATGGTCAAATGGTTTATGTCTAGTTGAATTTGTTTGAGTTGAGCGAGAACCAATGTGGGATGGAAACACAGGTAGGCGGCTGGTCCCGTCGCCCAGCGATGGGTTGAGCGAGAACCAATGTGGGATGGAAACGTGGCGAGGCATTGTAGGGGCAAAATATGGTATGAGTTGAGCGAGAACCAATGTGGGATGGAAACTAGTTGAACTTATATACGCATATGCGTGAATATACGTTGAGCGAGAACCAATGTGGGATGGAAACAAGGCGAGGCGGACGGCTTCCTCCGGGAGATCGGTAGTTGAGCGAGAACCAGTGTGGGATGGAAACTAGACACCAACAAAAGAAGTATCTGACGGCCATAGTTGAGCGAGAACCAATGTGGGATGGAAACAGATATATATGAAGATGGATAATACCATAGTTTACGTTGAGCGAGAACCAATGTGGGATGGAAACATGATACTCTTGTCTAACCTCTACAACTCTGCCTTTAGTTGAGCGAGAACCAATGTGGGATGGAAACCGGTTTATTGACCGGTAGCCGGTTAGACTGGTTAGTTGAGCGAGAACCAATGTGGGATGGAAACGTAATGGATGGTTCTGATGTTTACTGTATATAGTTGAGTTGAGCGAGAACCAATGTGGGATGGAAACGGGCAAGTAAAAACCCTGACATTATGTCAGGGTTTGTTGAGCGAGAACCAATGTGGGATGGAAACTCTCACGTCTGATTAAGCAGTTGCCGCGGAGTCTTGTTGAGCGAGAACCAATGTGGGATGGAAACCATCTTGCTGCCAGGAAGTCAATTGCTTCTTTCAAGTTGAGCGAGAACCAATGTGGGATGGAAACGCCAAGCGAAGACCGATGACGGCGTGGTCAGTTTCGGTTGAGCGAGAACCAATGTGGGATGGAAACGTTCTCTGTGTCTCTGTTAGTGTCTTCTCTGCTCTGTTGAGCGAGAACCAATGTGGGATGGAAACCGGCAACGAACGTGCGCGGCTGCTGATGCGGCTTTGGTTGAGCGAGAACCAATGTGGGATGGAAACTTCTTCCCTAGTTTCGGTTCTCCGGGTTTCTAATAGTTGAGCGAGAACCAATGTGGGATGGAAACTTGCCTGAAACGAATAAACGGGTGTAGCGGTTTGTTGAGCGAGAACCAATGTGGGATGGAAACGTTAGTGTCTTCTCTGCTCTAGTCATGCTGTCCTGTTGAGCGAGAACCAATGTGGGATGGAAACAAATGTCTTCATCCCTCCGATGATGGTTATCTTCATTGGTTGAGCGAGAACCAATGTGGGATGGAAACCGAAGATATTACGCCCCAGGGCAGGATCACCCAGTTGAGCGAGAACCAATGTGGGATGGAAACTTGCCTGAAACGAATAAACGGGTGTAGCGGTTTCGTTGAGCGAGAACCAATGTGGGATGGAAACGTGTCGGTTAATAGTACCTCTAAAATAATTTCGTGTTGAGCGAGAACCAATGTGGGATGGAAACTTCCAGAAGATGGAGACGAGGTCATCGTCATCGTCTCGTTGAGCGAGAACCAATGTGGGATGGAAACATACTGGGTGTCGGTCTTCTGTTTCCCTGTCTCTCTCGTTGAGCGAGAACCAATGTGGGATGGAAACCTGGCGAGAAAATAACGTCGGCCGGGGTGTATTCGTTGAGCGAGAACCAATGTGGGATGGAAACCAAAGCCACGAAAAAACGCTTGCCGGGGCGGTCAGTTGAGCGAGAACCAATGTGGGATGGAAACTTCCAGAAGATGGAGACGAGGTCATCGTCATCGTCTCGTTGAGCGAGAACCAATGTGGGATGGAAACGAAGTTTTGGAGTGATATTATGGATCCTATTACGTTGAGCGAGAACCAATGTGGGATGGAAACCTATTTCTTACGAACCTCTTGTGTTCCTCACTCAAGTTGAGCGAGAACCAATGTGGGATGGAAACTATGAAGGTAAACAAGGGTCTGGAAAAACGGCATGGTTGAGCGAGAACCATTGTGGGATGGAAACTTCATCTTATCCAGCTTTTCATATGCCTCTTCATTGTTGAGCGAGAACCATTGTGGGATGGAAACTTGAAAATACGGCAGTCTGACCAACCTGTTGCTGAACAGTTGAGCGAGAACCATTGTGGGATGGAAACGGCATATCCTTCATTTATGACTCGCTGAATTTTTCCGGTTGAGCGAGAACCAATGTGGGATGGAAACGTTGTCAACATACATGTCAACAACGTTGTCTTCGTTGAGCGAGAACCAATGTGGGATGATAGGAGCGGTTGTGAGTGGTGTGTGGTGAGTAGTGAGTGGTAAAGAGCAACAGTGCGAAAATCGTTGGTAAGGGCGAGATCCCGAGAAGCGCTACTGCGAAAATCGGGTACAGACGCCAGGAGCCGGTCAGTCCCCATTTTCGCTCTCTCTTTTCTCTCACTCTCTCTCTTTCTCTCCTCTTCTCGCTCTTTCGAAGGACGGGTCCACGCTCTGGGACGACTGACGATGGACGGCTTTTCTGAGCGAGAACCATAGTGGGATGACAGGAGCGGTTGTTGGTTGTTCGTTGTTGGTTGTTGGTAATGCGAAAATCGGGTACAGACCCTAGGAGCCGGTCAGTCCCCATTTTCGCCGCGCACCGCTCTGTTGAGCTATGCTTTTGAGTTTTCTTCACTCTCAAGTATTTCAATAAACCTCGGTAGAAGAGAAGGTAAGTCATTAACAATAACTGCCCACACTATATCATAGTTGACACCTGAGTAGTCATGAATAAGGCGATCTCTTGTACCGGATATAGCTTTCCAGGGAATGTCGCTATGAGTAATTTTAAAGTCATTTGGAAGTTGTTTTGCCGCTTCTCCTATTATCTCGATGTTTCTGATTACCGCATCCTGTGTCTTCAAATCGGCCATGAATTCATCATACGACATATTCCTCACATAGGCCGCGATTCGATTTATGCTATCGATCATATCCTCAAGTATCCCACTGATCTCTCTCTTAGACATATCTTATTGACTGCTCGATATCGTGTCTGATTCGGCCGTTTCGTATGCTTTTTAACCCGGAGGGAGTTAGTATATCAACCTTCTTTCGTACGATGCGTTCAAGGTGCTCTGTGAGCTCCATGAATTCCAAACCGGGTACTCTGTCAAACTCTACGTAGATATCTAAGTCACTGTCGTCGCTCTGATTTCCCTTCGCAAACGAACCAAAGATACCTATCTTCGAAACGGAAAAACGATCTTTGAGTTCGGGAAGGTTTTTGCGCAATACCTGAATAACGCTTTCTAGATCTTGCATAATACCACCTCACCGGAATTTTACCACGCCTACCGATCACATTGAGTGCAAGATGCTTAGGGATATCTGCGATAAAGACAGATAGGAAACAACAGCCGTCCGAGAAGAGAGAGACACGGTTATCAATTGTTTGATAAGGTTGAACATCTTGCTAGGGAGTGTTTTGTATTTGAGAGCTTCCAAAAACTATTTCGCCGTCATCTCTTTCCTCCTTTTGAACTCGCTGTTTTAATTGTTATGTAAACCACGAACACGATAAGAGCCACCGGCAACAGGGACAGCAGCACCATCGCCGCGGCTCCGAAGAATATTTCAACACAGAGAAGCGCAATTAAACCTGCTGCTGCTCCTGCGCATCCGATGTCTCTTCCTCTCTAGTCTTCATGGCCTCGTAGCTGATATGTTCATCGCCAGCCAGTATAAGATGGTCGATCATCGCGACGCCTACGTATCTCGCCGCTTCGGCTATCTTCTCTGTCAGCTCTATGTCCGAGGGAGCGAACTCGGCGACTCCGGCAGGGTGGTTGTGCACCAGATATATCCCCATCGCGTCTTTCTTCACGGCGAACCTGACTATTGAAAACGTTCTGGCCATCGCGCTGAGCGGATGGAAATCCGTGAAATCATGGTGTCCTAGATACATGCCGTTCGCATCGACCGCTATTATGCGGAGTATTTCGTAAGTCTTCTCGCGTAAATCGCCGCAGAAGTCCAGCAAATGCACCTCGTCTATCGTGCCGTCCTTCGCCTTCACTTTCGCGTATTCCTCGGACACGCGCGTGCAGTATTCGGCCAGTTCTTTCATCCTCTCGTCAACTGAAGTCATCTCCGCAAGGGTTTTTGGATCTATCGACGTTATAAACTCCAACACGCTTTCCAACAATACAGTCCACCTCTCTTAATCTTCTGAGTGCTAGCAACTTTTTCTGGTCGAATCGCTCACGACCTTGATACGTTTGTTCGTACAACTTATTATAGAGTGTATTTGGTGCTTGATAGAAGCGGATATATATTATTCGTTTTCTTCTTCGCGCGCCACTCCCATATTACCGCAGACCGTGCATCTTTCGTACGGCTCCACGCATATATCTCCGAGCTGTACTTCGGCTACTACGCCGGAATAATCGTCAGACGGGTTGATAAAAATACACAAGTGCCAGCGCGATAATAAGAGACTAGCCACGTCCTGGTGATCGAGAACCAATGTTAGATGAAACTTCTTTGAAAGGAGGAGTGAAATTGAATGATCTTGTGTTCCAAATAATAATGGGGTATTTGGTAGCGTTTATTCTAGCCGTGGCATATGTGTTAGGGAAAAAATCAAGGAGGAAATAAAAGAGGAATGCGATTTTCGCGTCTTGCATCTTTTTCTTCTCGTCCGTCTCTCTCTCCTGATCTCCTGGTCCTAAACGAAAAACCGCTCTTCCGTAGTCTTCATAGCTATACTGCGTTTTCTCAAAAGCTGATTCTTCTAGAAAATAACAGCAAGAGGTGTCTTTGGCATTCTCACATCCGGGAGGTCGATGAACGTGGAAATTGGCCTCCTTTTCTTCGAAAGGATTTCATATGTGGATAATACTTGTGTACGATGTCAATGAAAAGAGAGTGGCCAAGGTATTGAAGTATCTTCGCAGGTATTTGAATTGGATACAGAACTCTGTGTTCGAGGGTGAGCTGACATTTGCCGAACTGCAGAAGTTGAAAACTGGATTGAAAAGATTAATCAAGGAACAGGAGGATTCAGTTATAATCTTCAGCTCAAGCGTATCTTTGGACTATAAAAAGGAGATAATCGGCTTGAATAAGGCTGAAGAGGCAAAGGTGATCTAAAAGCGAGAAATATGGAGTTTGGGTCTATAATGCACTTGCTGGTATAATCAGTTAATTATTATTTTGTCTTTCATTCATAAATCATTTTTTTGGGGATGCAACTTCGGAACGAAAATCTAGGGGGATAAATCATGAATGCACTCATCACGACAGTGGGGGCCAGTCTTAACCGCTTAAAAAATTTGACCAGTGAACAACTTGCCGGTTACCTTCTCAATCTTTCCAATCCTATCAAAAACAGGGACTTTGGCGCCGAGATATGCTCGATTGCATCAATTATAAACAGGCCTCTGATTTTCGAAAGGGAATACCTTTATTTGCTTGCGTCAGATACGGAAAATGGAAGAAGAATAGGTGAAGCGCTTAGAATATTCTTCGAAAAATCACCCGAGCTTTCTTTCAAAACGGTTGTTCTCAAGATAGTTTCAGATCTGGACGATGCAAGACCCAAGGAATTTCAGAACAAGGGCTTGAGAAATGTAGTCAAGGAGATCGCGGAGATCTATAAGCATCATATAGATCATTTAGCGATAAATGCGACCGGTGGATTCAAGGCGCAGATAGCTCTTGCGCAGGCTTTCGGCATGGCCGTCAAAGTACCGGTCTACTACAAGTTCGAGACGTTTGACGGCGTGATCGAGATTCCGCCGACGCCTATTTCACTGGACGTCGAGCTCTGGCTCGAAAACAAGGGACTTCTAGATACCCTTGAAATGAACTCCGTGATAAACGAGAGAGATCTCGAAGCGGAGTACGATTACAGGGTCAACTTCAGCGCACTTCCACCCGAGATAAAACTTCTAGTCGATCGCGAGCAAGATTCAGTGGGTTATATGCTTTCCTTAAGTCCCTTGGGCGAGGTCTTCGTTCAGGCCTGCAGGTTGAGTCTGGACAAAATAGACGTAGATGTATCGCTAAAAGAATCTACGGTAGCTCCAGACAGAAAACTGAAGAAGAGTTCGAAAGAAGCACATTCAAACAAGCAGATATCGGACAATCAGTCTTTTATCAACAAGCTGCTGGCTATTCCTTTTGTCGAGGAGGTAGGAGTGAGAGGCTCAAGCCAGCTCTTTGACAGAAATGAGTTTGTCTGCAAGCAATTTGGGGAGATTATCAAGGCTAGGTACAGCACCAGGGGTGGAACGCTATATATGGATATCAAGACTACCGCCAGAAACCCATACGAATTGGAAAAGGCGGTTGAGGAGATTCAAAAGCAATTAAAATAGAAAGGAGGAAAGAGATTGCGCACATCAATTTTCAAATGCGAAGCAGTTACTCCGATGCTATCTAGAAGCATGTATAAGAAGAAAGAAAATTCGTGGAAATTTGAGTTACGACCACAAAGTGTAAAAGGGGTTATGCGTTTCTGGTTCAGAGCACTTGTTCCCTGCGTCATAGATCCAGATTGGTACGAAGGCGAACACAAGAAATTTGAAGGGCTTCATCGACTTGAGTCGATGATTTTCGGTTCTCAAGGAGAAAAGTCGCCTTTTTCATTATCTGTCACTTACGACGATTCAGATGAGCCTGTAGATAACTTGACAAAAGATCAAACCTTAAGAAACTCACTATTCGGCACTTTTCAAATGGGTAAGGGTGATACTTCACCTTCATTTTCATTCCTAAAACCCGGCTCCACTTTTACAATAAAGATCACATATTCAAAAAAAGTTCCAGAGGTTCAGAAAGATCTGACGGATTCTCTAATAAGCTTCATAAGTAATTATGGGGGATTCGGTGCAAAAGCAAGGGACGGATATGGTAGTTTTAGAATCGTTGCGGGAAGAGGATTTGAGAAAAAAGACTTTCTCAATCAACCTTCAAGAAGCAAGGAGCTCCTGAGTCTTTATATTAAAGAATTGAGCAAGGACCTGGTTCCTTCAAAAGAAATTATTGACCTCACCCCTTACGATTTTCCAACGCTAGCAATATCAAGAGAGAAAGTCGCCTTTGTTAATTCAGATGATTGGAGAATTATTATAAGAGAACTGACGGGGCGAAGAACAAAGGATGGTGAACCAATATCCAGATATTCAGAATTGAAATTGAATGAACTCAGAAAGTACAATGAAGCGGATGACAATCTGAATCCATTACGAAAAGCTTTTTTCGAACATATGGCACCCTCCAAAGAATTTGTTTTAAGAACAAGCATCATGGGACTTCCAATTATTTATCAGAATGTTGGTCAGAGACCAAACACAACCGGTAAAGCAATTATAACTGTTTCCAACAGCGACGATGGAACCGGAAGGAAAGCATCTCCATTGTTCATATCTATACATAAGGCAGTGAACAACTCTTACTTTGCAAGAATTCTGCTGATGGCAAGCAAGATCTCTCCAGAAAGAGACAGCCGTGACAGACCTGTGATTTATGCAAAAGTAGGAAGTAAAAGCTACCCGATACTTGGTAATGAAAACTTCGAAGAACTATGGAATCTTATAGAGGGGGTTATTTAAATGAATTGGGAGAAAAAGATCATCGCTCTTTTGCATGACCCTCTTTTCAAGGCAATGGATATCAAAGGCCATGAAGGAATTGCCAGAGAGATTCTTGATGCAGTCGGCATTTCTTCTGAGAAGGTCAAGGAAGAAGACTGGATTGCAAGCGCCATGGATAGACTCCCCATTCCGTGGGAAAAGAGCAATCAAGTCAGAGTCTCGCTGGAAGAGACCGGTGGCTTTACACACACTCTCTCGGGTAACAAACTCGATGTTCTGAAAAGTCTACCGAATTTAGACAGTGCTAAGGCGCAGTTCATGGCTAGTCTCAGAGCGATTGTAGCCAAGAATAATGCAGAAAAACTCTTTCACGCCTTATGGTGGCAGCTACCCGACATGATAGAAGGATCGGCATTTCTTCCAGCTGACACGAGAATCCCAAACCACTCGATCGTTGATCACCTCGATTCAACATCTGCCCTCGCCGGAACGATTGAAGACGGGAAGATCAGGGCGAGTCTGATCAGCGTATCTGTGGGTCCAGTTCAGAGCTTCATCGCAGCTGCGAGAAAGACCATGGATCTTTGGGCTGGAAGCTATCTGTTGTCGCAGATAACTTACAAAGGAATTGAATATATCGGCCAAAACTACGGTTTCGACTGTGTGATATTTCCTTCACTCAGAAATATAGCGTTTGTGGAAAAGTCTCTTGCAGATTGGGGAATGGAGTTCACGGTAGATTCTCAAGTTCCCAAACCCTCGACTAGAGTGGCTTCCTTACCGAACAGATTTGTCGCTGTTGTCCCTACCAGAGACGTCAAGGTGATTCTAAAGGATGTAGAAGAAGCTATAAAAAATGGCTGGAAAGAAATAGCTAAGGAGGCATTGAAAGAAGCTAAAGCGCTAGATGATAGAAATCTCCAGAGGCAGCTGGATACATTCCCTGAGGTTTTCACGGCGAGTCAGGAACTAATTGAAACTGAGAGCGCCACGAATATAATAAGCAATCTGTACGATGACTCAAAAATCGCACAAGAAGTCGAAAACCTAAATAAACTATCCAAAGAATACGGGGCGTATAAACCAAATGCCGGAGCTCTTTACTCATTCGCATATAGACTTCTGAGAAGCCGTGCCGACGCGAGAAAAACGTTAAGAACCTTCACATACTTCACCGATAACTCTTCTGTCAACGGCAAACCTCTTCCCGGCGATCAGTTCAACGGAGATATGAAGGCGATCTTCAAGCTTGAAGATGGAGACAATGTTGACAGACTCAATGCCGTTAACGCCGTCAAGCGTCTTTACGCACTTAGCAAGAGCAAGAGGGAGGGGTTCCCCTCGGTAGATGAATTCGCCGGCAGGAATAAACAGGAGTTCATCAAATTCACAGATAGCGAACCACAGAGCTATAAGAACAGCTATTACGCAATTCTTCTTATGGACGGAGATAGAATGGGCAAATGGATCGGCGGAGAATACGCTCCCGAGATTGCTTCAGTTATCGCCGAACCTTTGCGTAAAGCAATTACCACCAGAGGCATTTCAGAAGATATTAAAAAGTATCTTCTCCAGAAGAAGACCGTACAACCGGCTTATCACAGGACTGTATCAAGAACCCTGAATATCTTCTCCTCGCTCGTTCAACTGGCAGTTGAAAAATACGGGGGAGAGCTTGTGTATTCTGGCGGGGACGATGTTCTTGCCTTCCTGCCTGCGGTCTCTGTTCTCGAGTGCGCGAACGATATTAGAAAGATGTATTCGGGAATTGGAGATCTTGAACTGGATTCAAGTGTGGGAAAACTCCTTTTCAAGGATGAAATGCTCTGGATAAGTGGAAAGCCTCATGCCCCTATGATGGGTGTAAAGGCTACAATGAGCGCCGGAATTGCGGTTGTGAACCACAAGTTCCCGCTGAGCCAGGCGTTGAGGATTGCCCGCGAATCCGAGCACACCGCGAAAGAGGGTTATGGACGCGATAGCTTCGTTGTATCGATAGTCAGAAGATCGGGGCAGATTAGCCGAAATGGTGCAAAATGGTCGACTGAAGATAGAACTTTTGACACCATTAACAGTATAAAAGATTTGATCAGGAAAATGGAAGCTCTCGATTTCGGTTCCAGAAGCTTGAGAAAGCTCTTCGGTGATGATCTGATTCTCTCCAGCGACGAATACCTGGAGAAGTACATTCCATATGTACTGAAAAAGGCAGGGTCAATAAAGAAAGACGGAGGATCTCTGGAAAGAGGCCTCAAAGACTACTTCCGCAAAATGTATGATCTGGAGAAGAGAATTGAAGAAGACATCAAACGCAATGGAGATCCCTCTGATGCCCGAAAAAGGGCAGTGGATCTGCTGCTTGTCCAGGACTTTCTCCTGAGAGGTGACGGCAAATGAAGCATAACGTTATTTACTTCACACCTGAAGACTGGATCGGTTTCAGAGAGAACACGGTATTTCAAGCTGGAGGAAATGCCAGGACGGGCTCTGCAAAGATAGAGACGTTTCTTGGTGCCCTGAAAACAGCCTTGATAAAAGAAGCTGGAGAAGATCCCGGCAATTTATCATCGGAGCTTAGGCGAATAGTTGGAGACAGTGACCATACGGGTTCCTTGAGAATCTGGGGACCCTTTGTCTTCAAACGTGAGAATTCAGGTATCAAGCATTACTTTCCCGCACCAAACGGCATCTACAGGATCAAAGAAGATAGCGAACTTGAGCTCATGATGCCACACCACAAAGTAGAGGCAGAAATATATGGAAGGCAACTGAAGCTTCCCTGGATTCCTCACTCTGCAGAAGGTATTGATACACTTGATGGCGGTTTGATTGAGCTGAAGGAAATCAAGAATCTCCAGGGCAATCGGCCCTTCTCGGTACTGGAAAGCAAGTTTATAGGCGAGAGGCTGTATCGAGTTGAAAATAGAGTTGGCATAGCTTTAGAAAAGGAGAGAAAGAACGCTGAAGAAAGCATGCTCTATACACTTTCTTACTACAGATTCAATCCCGGAGCAGGTTTCTTTGCATTTGCCGATGACTATACAGCAAATCTTGTTTCGAAAGTCTCAGATGTCTTCATAGGAAGTAAGACTAGATCGGCTTCGGTTGAAGTTATGAATGTAGAAATCGACATCTTTGACCAAAAACCCGGTAGCAAAAAGGCCTTATGCCTTGTAACTCCTTCGATCTTTTCAAATGGTTCATTACCTTCCGATATGAGGATAGCCGGTTGCGAAGTAAGATCGGCAAATATCCAGAGAAAGATTGCAGTAAGTGGATGGGATCTTGCGCGTCAACAACCAAAGCCAATAAAGCATTACGTTGCACCGGGTTCAGTCTATTACCTTGAAGGCAGTTTCGAAAACACTGAAAGCGTAAGTATAGAGTCTCAGGATCTTGGATACGGTAAGTATTTCACAGTAAATTGGGATTACATAGGGAGGGATTGAAATTGAAAGCTTTCTATTTGTACGCTGAATCTCAAATTCATGCTGGAACAGGGGCAGATGTTGGAATTGTAGATCTTCCAATACAAAGAGAGAGAACAACTGGTTTTCCTGTTATTCAAGGAATAAAAGGAGCGTTGAGAGCTTCCGGTCTGATCAAAGACGATAGTATCTTCGGAAGCAAGCCTTCAAAAGGTGGAGACGAGAATACAGACGCAGGAAAGATCTCGTTTTCAGAGGCCAAGATCCTTCTCTTTCCTGTAAGATCTGCCGAAAAGATGTTTGTATGGGTCACATGTCCGATAGTGTTGCGAAGATTCGCAAGATCAACTGACAAAAAACTAGAGATACCAGATGTTCCAAATGACAAAGTACTGCTAGCCGATCAGAATTTCAATGAAAAGTCTCTGACACTGGAAGAGCTTGAGCTTCAATTTGACAAAAATCCTAAAGTATCTTCCATAGCTATTTTTCTCTCTAATTGTGCGCCCGATAGTTATATGGCAGGCAAATTGAAGAGGGATCTTGTATTAGTAAGTGATGATTTATTCGCAAAGATAATTAAAACGATGACCGAGGTTCAGCCGAGAATAAGAATCGATGAAGAGACTGGAATCGTTGCGAAAGGCGCGCTTTGGTACGAAGAATATCTTCCTCAGGACTCTGTTATGTACTTTGCCGCAAGAGAGACTGTCTATTCAAAGGGTAGTGAAGCCAAACTTTCGGAACTTAACGGCAAGATCATGACAATAGGCGGAAAAGAGACCACAGGAAAGGGCTTTGTCTTTGTCAAGGAAGTGGTATGATGCCATCTCTAAATGACTGGGCAAAACAAAGAGTCAGTTCCGTTCTACAGAAAAACGATAAAGTACAGAAAAGCTATAAGAGTGAGATAAAAGGCCTCGGAAGTATGATTCTTCAAAATGGACTTTACGGGACTATCGCCTACTACAAAGTAAGAAAAAAAGATGCGAGTCAGGAGATACTTGGCGATCTGAAAGAATTGCTTGCAGAGAGGATGAAAATCGCCGATGTTACTCAGATGAGCCCAATCAATGATCTTGATTATATGAAGGCGCAAGCAATAGTTCTAGAAGCCATTAAATGGTTGAGGAGATACGCCGATATACTGATCGAGGGTGAAGGCGATGATTGATCCTAACAGAATTGCAAACAGGGCTAACAGAAATTCCTCTTTGAACTACGATAAGCTCTTTCCCATAAGCAAGCATTCAATGCCAGATACCAGTCTCTTACCGGGGTGCTTGCCGGAACTGATGAATAGATTCGCATACCACGATCGAAATGCCGTGAACAATCTTATGGAGAGAAGAGATAGAATTGTAAGATCATTCAAAACAATATTCGACCAGGAGCTTCAAACAAAGAAATACCTCATGGTCGGATCCGGCTGTCCCTCCATATTCGATAACGGATTCACACTGATGCGTAACTATGGAATACCCTATATTCCGGCAAGTGCATTCAAAGGAGCGTTCTCTCACTACGTGGCTCAAGAGTTAGAAAAAGATAGTCTGGTAAAGCGTAATTACAGGCTTCTCTTCGGAACCGGGGAGAAAGATGACAATATAAGGGGAGCTTTGATATTTCTCGATGCTCTTCCCAGAAGCTATAGCCTGGGAATTGATATAATCAACAACCACTTTCAACCCTATTATAGCGATGAGAAGAACGAAAAAGCACCCAACGACTACTATGACCCCGTTCCAGTGCAGTATCTTGTGATCGATAGCGGCAGTGTATTCCGATTCACGGTACTCGACAGTGGAGAGATAGAAGATAGTCTAGGAGGAGAGATCGAAAGAGAACTTATGGACTTCCTGGGCGACTTCGGCCTCGGAGCTAAAACCTCTTACGGCTACGGCCTTTTCAAGAAGATAAAATAATCGACAGCGGCTTGTGCCGCTGTCTTTTTATGTAAAAGGGAAGTCTATATTGAGGCTTTTTGGATTGGAGGGATAAAAACTTGAGTTTATTCGACAAAGAGGCTGTGGTAAGAATACTCGCAAAATGCACGGGTGCCACGGACGAAGAAGTTAAGAAAAGGCTGGATAACAGAGACGAAGCGCTTCCCGAAATCTGTGTTCTGTCGTACGATGTTCCTTCAATAAAGAGGTACATTTTCTCTACATCTGATTTTAGGGGTATGTTCGGTGCAAGCAACGCTTTGAGCAGATTCGATAGTCTCGCAACAGAGGAACTCGAGAAACTGGGTTCGCATGTAGTTATCGCGGCAGGTGGAACTGGCCTACTCATATGCAGTATAGAGGATAGTAAAATCATCACCGATTGGCTGAACGAGAATTTCTCAAAGAATGTCCCCGGCGCTAAGTTGATTGTGTCGCGAGTTAATCTTGAGCCTTACGAGCTAATATACGGTCTTAAGAAACGCGCTAATGGAACTATAATAGAAGATCTTAAGGATCTAACCGGTACAGGTGCATTCTCGGATCTCTTCGAGTGGTTATCTACAAAACTTAGAGAAAGAAGAAACGAAGAGATATTCAACAGCTTTCTTCTGACAGAAGAGGTCCAAAGATGCGAGTTCTGTTCAAGCGAAGCTGCACAGATAAAATTGATTGAAGCTTACGATGAGGTCCATTATATTTGCCCGGTATGCAAAGAAAAGAGAGACCTTGCTAATGAACTAATCAAAAATAGGAAGATGGCAGTTTCCATAAACGATATCGATGTGGCTGAGGATCCTGAATTGCAAAACAATCTGTTCGGCGTCATTTATATCGATGGCAATAACCTGGGAAATCTGTACTCGAAGATCCGTGACGAAAGAGATTATAGAGAGAAGAGCCAGGCGATTGAGCGATGCGTCTCAGAATCGCTAAAAAAAGCAATAGCCGAGAACAAGTTAGAAGGCACTTATTCGACTCCAATAATCGGAGGAGACGATTTACTTCTCTTCGTACCTGCAGCGAAGATATTCGCAGTGTATAAAACAATCACCGAGAATATCGACAGAGGTTTCAAAGCGCTTGGAATAGGTTTCTGCTGTGGAATGGCACTAGTTCCAAAGAAGCTTCCGGTGAGATTCATTTTTGAAGTAGTTGAGGAATTGTTGAAATCAGCCAAAAAAGCTGCATACAAAGCTAACTACTCTAATCCCGGTAATTACGTTGCATTCAGAATGTTGCTTCAAAACTCTCTCAACCCTGTTCAGGAGCATTCTTTCACGGCTCCAGATATCAGTCACCGGGTAAAGGAAATTCTGGGAAAAGGATTACAGATGAGTGAGTTTGAAGAGATTCGGAAGATTATCGAAAAAGACGGCCCAAAGAAGTTTTCGAATTTCCTCCAGAAGATTATTTCATGCATGGTCGATGATCCTTTGGTTGCGAAGCTGAATATGAGATACTTCTACGTTCACGGGGAAAAGACTCATGACTTCGGAAGCAATATTGTGGAAATGATCAACAAGTACTTCCTGATCGGCGACACTTCAAAAACTGAAATCGAGAGCAGAGTGTTGACTTTAATGGAACTCAGTAAAGCGATGTCATTACAGAATGGGGTGAGAGCGTGATATACAACATCGAAGTCGAGACCAAATCGCCTCTTCTTATTGGCTCAAGCTCGGGAAGCGATGTCTGGTCAAAGGACATTGCAATGAAGAAAAACCTTCCGATAATACCAGGTTCAGCCATTAAGGGAGCATTGAGAGAAGTCTCGCCTATGCTAAGCGAATACGTAAATGAAATCAATTCTCTTTTTGGTGATTCTGAAAATCAGGGAAAGCTCATCTTCACTGAATTATCGGTCAAGACTCCAGGTGATTCAAACCTTTTTATTGAGCGCACCCATATTTCTATGGATAGAAAGACAAGGACAGTGAGCCAGAAGAAGCTGTTTAAGATACGTGCCGTGAATACTGGAGTGAAGTTCCAGGGAAATGTATTTGCAGTTTCACCCTTGACTTCTAGCGAGGAGAAGGTTTTTATACTCTTACTTTCTCTCACAAAGAAACTCGGTTCAAAGAAGTCGGCCGGCTATGGTTTTATAGACTTCAGACTAACTGGCAAAGTCGAGAAAAGCAGCATAAAGAATATTCCCCAAGCAAGAGTAGCACAGATAATATGCGAACCAATGGAGCCTTTTCTGGTCACCACGGAAAGAACTAAGTCTTACCTGTACAACTCTGCCAAATATATCCCGGGATCTACACTTAGAGGAGCATATGCGGCACGATTGTCGAAAGACACCAAGGATTTTAAAGAGATATTCCTACTAGAAAGGGTGAAGTTTCCCAACCTTTATCCAATGATAGACGATGCTATTGCATATCCCTCCCCGGACTCGATTCTTAGGGCGAAGTATTCTGAAGACTCTGACGAAATATTCGATCAACTGAGGACTATACTAATATCCAGCATTGAGAATAGCAGAGGCAAGAAATTATCGGTAAGAAACACTAGAAACGGTAAGAGACTTGACCGGGCCGGAAAATGGTATGTCCCGGGAACTGGTGTTTTTGATTCAGGAAAAGGTGATACGTCAACTCAGGTGTCGCTTGACAGTAAGTTGCGAAGTGCAAAGGACGGATCACTGAGAACTTACAATACGTATTTCCATAATAAAATGTCGGGACTCTTCAGATCCGAGTCGGAATCTCTTCTGAGTATGCTTAATGAAGATTGGCTGTACATTGGCAATTCAAAGACCAGAGGATTCGGACTCGTGAGAGTACTTGAATTCAGAGAACACAGGATTGATTTGATCTCAGAAATAAAGAGTTTCAATGAGAGCATCCGGAACGTTCTGCCTGGTGAAGATCGTACATATGTTTCTATTCTGCTAACCTCGGATCTCATACTCCAGAAAGACGAAACGATAGAGATGTTAATGGGGAGCGAATTCAAACTCGCATTGAGTCTCTTGAAGACTTCTCATACATCGGGTTGGTCTTCTGCTTCTAACATTCCAAAAGCTTTTCAAAACAATATTTCTGCAGGAACAGTTCTAATCTATAGTACTGATTTGTCTGTTGAAGAATCAGCCAAAATTGTTGAGAAGCTTTACATAAAGGGTTTGGGAAAGTTCACCGGGTCTGGATACGGTCAGTTCGTTATCTATAAGTGAAGGAGGAATAGATATGATCAACGCTGATCAAAAAAGAAAGCTGGTTACTATGGCAGAGAAATATTATCAGAGCGGCGGGTCCAAAACTGATACTGATACTCAGCTTCGTAAGTTTTGTGAAATCGCAAAACAATCATCTTGCGTCGAGGAATTTGAAAACTACCTGAAGTACCAGATTGGAAGGGATCCTTTTGATTTTAGGAAAGGGCTTATCAAAGAAATAGAGAGTATCAAGAATCTCGCTAAAGAAGATCCTCTAGAGGCTATATCGCACTACTTCGGTTACATGGCAAGGTTTGCGAAGTTCGTTGCCGCTGAGAGGAGAGGTAGAAGATGAGATTCTTCGATACTTTTATCAATCGATATACTCTAAGCATAGAGATAGAACTGGTGACCGCTCTTCATATTGGAGTTGGTAATCAATCAATCTCACCCCTCGATTCGGATAACGCAATAATGCGAATGCCCGATGGAAATGCAGTGATTCCCGGAGCATCTCTTAAAGGGGTCTTTAGATCAAATCTGGAAGCGATACTGCGAATGAGCGGGCTGCATGTATGTGACAGCACAAATTCAACCTGCGGTTCCAGTTCAAGAGATTCCTCAAACGAAAAATTGTACAAAGATATCGAACAGAGTTGCGAAGTATGTTCCCTCTTCGGTTCACAGTCGATCTCTTCTCACATTTACATAAGCGACGCCATAAGGCGCGGTGAGCCAGGCGAGAGTTTCACGTCAACTAGAGATGGAGTGATGATAAGAAGGGATACTGAAAATGCCGCAGGTGGTAGGAAGTACGATTTTGAAGTAGTGAATCCTGGAACGGTTTTCGCCGGCGAGATATTGCTCGAGAACGTTGATGATTATCAGGTTGGATATGTACTGATGATTCTCGATTTGGTGAATCAGGGATTTATCAGACTGGGAGGAAAGAAATCTGCCGGGCTCGGAAGAGTAAACATGTCCTTCAGCATCCAGAAGATCGACAAGAAAAGCATCCTGAAAGAAAGTGGAGCGATCGAGCTCTCAGAACAAGAGATTGCTAATCTAAAGCTCGCTGCTAGAAACCATATAGCGGAGGTTATTGTATGAGCACACTCTTTGGAGAACTTAGAAGCCATATAAAGATCGACTATTCACTCGAGCCAAAAACAGCGTTTGTAATACGAGCCGGCGGAGATTCACCAGATCCGACAGCTCCCGACAATCCGTTCGTCAGGATTAACACACCTTACGGCTACTCTATTTATGTTCCTGGTAGTTCAATGAAAGGAGTTTTCAGAAGCCATATAGAAAGCATATTAAAAGCGATGTCAAAGGAAGTGTGCGGTTTCTCTCATCAATGGGGTGCCGATTGTGGCAAGAAGGAAATCAACAGGGGTACTCTTGAAAGAGAGAATGATGGTCTGCTAAGATACCGGAATTCCTGTTATTCGTGCAAAATGTTCGGCTCAACTGCCGTTGGATCGATAGTCAAATTCGATGATCTCTTTCCTTATAGGCCTGAGAATAATTCAGAAGAAAAGATGAGAGCGGTTACCGAAATCGAGAAGTATCTTAATATAAGGCATGGAATAAAAATCGACAGGAAATCTGGTTCCGTTGCCAGGAGCGCTCTTTATGATATTGAGTGCCTCTCTGGTGGCAAGTTCTATGGAAGCATATTCCTTAAGAATCCAGAAAAGTGGCAGCTCGCTCTGTTGCTCAAGACTTTTACACATATAAATCATGGTTATCAAAAAGCGGGTGGGCAGAAGTCGAGAGGTTTTGGCCATGTTAATCTGGAAATCGAGAAGATATCCTGTCTTTCGAAGTTGAGGGATAAAATCGTCTTCTCTTCATTTGACAGAGCCAGAGGATTTATAGACGACCCTATGAGTGTAATTCAATCTTCGGATGTATTTCCACCGTACAGCTTTGAGTTTTCAGGCGAGGCATTGGAGAAATTTGAAGTAGACGTCAACTCCACTCTTTCAAGAGCGTGGTGAGACAGTTGAACGACAGACTTGAGCATCTCGAGAGATTAAAAAGCACTGAAGGATTGTTTTATGTGATCTTTAACGACTACAGGGCTCTTCAACTCGACAAAATGACCCCCGATGAAAGTATAGAACTATTCAATAAACTGCATGATAGTTTCGATTATAATTTCTACTTCAGAGCTTTCAACGAGTATCTGGATTTTGTGTGGTTCTATGGAGATATCTATATCAGCGACAGAAAGAACGCCGATGAAAGGGTAGTTTATCTCAATGCCGGTATCAGGAAGAAGATACCATTTTCTAATCCCGTAATAAAGTTTGTCAGTGACCTTTCGATGCCTGGCGGTATGAGGTATATCAGAGTAGAGGAGGAAGGAGCCTGATGCCAGATTACAATGACTCTCCAAAGGGATACATGAGGCTCGTAATTCCCAAAAACACTTCACATATTGAATCGAGAGATTTCTCTCACATCGATTCACTTAGAGATGATCGGTTGAACGGAGTATTGAAGCTCGAAGTGGTAACCCGGTCAAATACATGTTTCACTCAGGGAGATCTCCTTATGAAAGAGGGGAAAATCACTAATGTCCTGTCGAGAGAAGGGACAAGAGTACTGATTCCCGGGGCATCACTCAAAGGGGCCATACGCACATATGCGGAATTCCTTTCTAATTCTTGTGCCGCAAGCGGAACGGCTTCATGCAACGATAGACTTTGTATTGTATGTTCGATGTTTGGAACACTTGGAAAACTTGGTAGAGTTCAGTTCAACGACGCTCTTGTTGACGGAAGCAGCTTGAAAACAACCGTTGTTTCAGGCCCTTCTCAATGGCAGGGAAGAGCAACTCAACCAAATACGGGCAAAATTTACTCTCATGTGTTTTCGGAAACCGGGGAGAAAAACTCTGCATACGAAGTAATTGAACCCGGAAACAGTTTTGATATCAAAATAACTCTTAAGGGACTTACAAAGAAAGAATTCGGTCTCTTAGCGGTTGCTCTGGGAATATCCGAAAAACGTTTTGCAGTAAAGCTGGGAAGGGGGAAAAACATCGGATTTGGAAGTGTAGCTCTAAAGCCAAATAGCTTTCTGAAGGTAACTGCTTTACAGGAAACACTTATCTCCAGAGATGAACTGAGAAAACTGATCAATGATTGCGCTAACGTTTATCTTCAGAGTATCAGCGGTGATAAAGACATCATGGAAAATCTGGATAAAATCATAGAAGATTCAAGGATGGTGCTGCAGCTTGAAGAGGGATAATTCATCGTTAATTGAGCTTGCGTCCGAGACTGCAAATTTACTTTTTAGAGCTAACAAAGCAGATCTATCGAAGTCGGCTAAAACACTATTGGAGATCTCAAAGAAATTCGGATTTGATGAGGCAAAGAAACTGGATCTGATTCAATACAGAAAAATGAGAACTGATGGTTCAGGCGATAATCTTGATACAATTATTTACAAGATCAAAGAGTTATCTAAAACCGGTAAGCTTTCCAGTGAAGATATCCCTGGCTTTCTTGGATACCTATCGCGGGAATTGAAGTATCTGGAATCGGCCAAGGCTAATACGGCAACGGTCAAACATGAAGGCCAAAAGGAATCTGAGCAAAGAGGCAACATTAACAGGAACACTTCGAATATATCATCCACTGGTCCAGCTACCTATAATCCATTTGCCGATCTTGAAGGCCTGAAAAAGAAGCTAAAAGGTTGACAGCGGCGAAAGCCGCTGTTTTCTTCAGTAGTCTTCAAATAGGCAAAGAGAGGTGAACCACATGCATAATGAAAGTACGCTTATGAAAAAGCTGAAAGAAGCCAAAGACTTTTATGATGAAGAATTCACGAGATCTCGGGAGAATTTCAAAAAGATACGGGACGATCTGGAGGAGGCAAGAAACAAACTAAACGGCATAAGAGAAGAGATCGATGCCCGACGTGAAGAGTTAAATACAATAATTACTGGCGTTGCCGACGCAAAAAACTCTATCGATGACCATGTCCTTACAATGAGCTCTCTGGATAATAAGCTGTCTCGTTTTGAAGAGCAAAAAAGGACGCTTGAAAGCTTTGTTGCTGAACTAGATAGATGTCAGGATTCTTTTGAAAGAGTTTCGAACAACCTGAACAACCTGCTCGGTTCTGCAAGTGTCGAGTCGCTAAAAAATCTGAACTCGATCATTTTGGAAACGAATAATTTTGATCTAGAGCATTTCAAAGAGCAGATAGATCATGCCCGGGATTTCCATGATCTCATGGACAGAAAACTCGGAAAACTGGATGATATTCTTTCGATAATGGATTCAAAGGAGGAGAAACTTGAATCCATTGAACGGAGCATCGAGCAGTTCAATGAGGAACTGGAGCGGAAGGAGCAGCATGCACTGAAGAGAATCTCTGAAAGCACAATAAAGCTGGAAGAAAGGAAGGAGACCATTACGAAGGATATTCAAGTCCAGTGGGTTACCGGAAACAAACTGTATCTCAAAAACAGGCTTTGGGCTTTCGTCGGTCTTGTCGTTCTGGCAGCAAATCTGGTGGTGACGTTGCTTTGGTGATTGAAGGCAGATTTTGTGTTGAAGCGGCCGTTGAAAGATCGAAAGAATTGGGACTCAGTCTGAAGGAAATATGGGAAAGCTTCTGGAATCATATAGACACCGGAAAGGGCCGCATTGAGGATGGTAAATTGGAGTTTCTTCATAGTGAAGGCGATTACTCTTATTACGCGTATAGGCTACCGAAAGGAATAAGGGCGCAGTTCATCGTAGATAAAGAAAGAACTACAGCCATACTCTATTGCGCGGATGATCACGATGTCTCGTATGTTGAAGCAAACAAAAAAAGTCATCTGAGCCTTTTTGAGAAAGCCTTACAGGGAAAACTCTTTGAAGTCAAGGCGACCAACGAGAATTCTCTCGATTCACTACAAAACATCGCTTCTGTACCAATACGCTTGTTTCCATTCGATCCATCCCAGTCCATAGACGATCTACTCGAAAAATTTCGAGAACTGAAATACGAGTTATCACCCGCTCAAAAACAAATAATACTGAGATCCTACGAAAGGGGTTCAAACATTCTTATTGAAGGACCGGCGGGAACCGGTAAATCACTCTTGCTTTTTAGAGCACTGTTCAAGAGCACTGGCCAGATAAATAACGGTCAGGAGCTGTCTGACGCAATTTATGTCTCTTGCAGCAAGAAGTTATCTGAACACTGGAAAAGTTACTACAAGAAAACTAGTCAAGAGAGCCGAATGAAAACCAGATTCACAACTATCCAGGATCTTGTGCCGGGTCTCAAAGAATCATTTGACTATTTAGAGTCACTGATCGAGGAAATGAGCTTCAAAAGAGGGCATAATGAAATTCTGAAACAGTACCTGCCTGATAGGAAGTCATGTGAATTTACCACCGCCTTTTCGAGATTACTCTACGTCATAAATTCTCGAAGGGGAAGTATTGAAAGATCAGAAATCATAAGATACCTCGAGCAGGTGATATCCAAAGGTCTTACGGTTGACGAATTCGCCGATGTGGTCCTGGAGATACTGGATAAACTTAACGGGAAAGCTAATAATGAAAAGGCACACAAGAAGAGTGAGCTGCTCCTGCCATGGGAAGTAATGAAAAACGCTCTTGAATCCCCTATGGACCTCAGTAACTCGCTTCTTTTGATCGACGAAGCCCAGGATTTCACTGAGAGTGAGCTAAATTATCTGAAGCTCGGCAACCCTGCCATATGTATGATTGCCTGTGATTATGATCAACAAGTTCTCGGTCATTTCACCCGACGGGAATTTATCACCAGTGCTTTCTATCCGCCGCAAGTAAAAGAGTATAGGCTCAAAGAAGTGTACAGAAATACCCGGGATATCTTTCTTCTTGCGAGGAAATTCAGAAATATGGCAATTACGAAGGACGCTGATCTGCTGACAGAGCCGATAATGCCTTATCAGAAGCCTATTGTTTCCAGGGCTTCCGGAATTGATGAACTGGTAGATGAACTCAAGGCCATTATCAAAGAAGACAACGAAATAAACATGGCTGTCCTGCTTCCCAACCGGGCAATGAAAGATGAATTTGAAGAGCGTTTCCGGGACTGCGATTCAAGAGGTATCCATCCATTTGTGATCTCAGAGATCAAGGGACTCGAGTTCAGTAACGTCGTTCTCTATAATCCCCATGAGATGGATCAAGATCGAAGCAAAGATCTATACGAAAAACTCTATACCTCAATAACAAGAGCGAAGTACATGCTTCTCACCGTCTTCTCGAGTGAAACTCCGGGTGAAGATGAGGTTTTTCCACTTTTCGTAAGGGAAATTGACCAGGATAATCACGGAAAAGCAAGCATAGAAATGAATCTGGCAAAAGCAGTTGAAGAAATGAAAATTCACGGGAAGAGATATTTGGACTATAGCGAGATTCTCAGTATGGCTTCGGAGAGGGCGAAGAGTCTTTTTGAAAGATTCAAAGAATCGAAAGATGAAGCTTCTCTTGGACAAGCAATAGAACTTCTCACCAAACATAAAATGAACGATGAGCTTATAAGAAAACTTATCGAAGTGAATGAAGTCTTTTATGCTGCGATGATTGCATCTATGAACAATGCGGAAGATGATCTTATAGAAGCGATCTCAAAGAAGGACTGTTTTATTGGCTCTGCTTTGAAAAACGTCTAGTCACCCGATCTTCCTTAAAAGCTCGAATAGAAATACATTGTCGCTTCTTCGCGAGTGTTCGAGCAACTCCTCGCTGAATCCTTTTCTGGAGAAAAGCAGAAAAGTGCCGTCGGCAGCTTTTGAGGTCATTAGTGCTTTTCTCTGGAGTTCTCTCAACGTTTCGATCCCCACCGGTCTTTCGCGGTATTTGCATTCGCCAAAAACCATCGGGGTGTTGTCGCCGTCAACCCCGACGATATCGATCTCCTCCTTCGAGTCCCACCATCGACCAATCCTGACGATTTTGTCTCCAAAGAAGCCTTCGCTGGCCATCTCTTTCACCAGTTCCCGGCAGACTCTCTCATAGACGAAGCTCAAGTGGTTATCGACGAAGCTTTTGTGGATCTTCTCGATTACGGGAGCCGTGTTCCCCATTTCCAGATAGCTCATGAAGGGATAGACAAACCTGAACCAGAACTGGCATTCCCATTCCAAATCATCTTTCGCCTGTATTTATAGACTCTCCAAATCATTATAAAAAGCTAATTATAAAGCTCGATATTGAAAAGTGTATTTATATACCTTGAAGGAGGTGAAGCGCTGATTACTACAAATGCTTTTACAGCTTTGTTGCGTTCCAGAATAGCTGCCGCAACTGCGGAGGGAACGAAAACGGTCGTACTCAAAAACGCCGGGCCGGAATCGTTGGCCGCTACGAAAGATTGTGGTTGCAGAACGATATCCGAAGATGTTTCGCTCGATTTTTCCTGGTTCGCCGAACTGGGTAATCTCGAGAAACTCCTCCGGCTCTCGGCCGTTTTTGAAAAAGGCCCCGTGCTGATTACAGAATGGCTGTATGTGGTTCTGCTGAAGTTCGCGCCGGTTTTTGAGGGCTATTTTGGAAAAACCGCTGCTATCAACTGCGTGGAGAGATTCGGAGCGCCTATCGACGAAACAATGCCCCTGGAAGTCCTTGGAACGATTTTTGAAATCCATTCTGACAGCCTGAGAATTGGGAAATTTCCTCCTATCGAAGAGTACCCTCTCTACCCCAGGTCAAAATCACAAGAGGTAAACACGATCGACGGGCTGATAGCAATTATCGTTGGGAAAAAGGCCAGCGCTTTTTCATTAAGTGAAGACTTAAAAGCCCTGCTGGTCGAGCGAAATTACAATCTCTATAACGGTCCCGACCCGGAAGTAATTATTGTCAACAGTGCAACGGAAAAGCAGTTGGCCGAGATAGACAGGCTCATATCTCTAGCGGAGGCTGAAGGCAGAACGATCGATCTGGTGAATTTCACAGGTTACTGCCCGGGACCGGAAGCGAGAAGCCTGGATCTTAAGTCGGAACTGAAAAGGGAATTCGGATTCGATTCATTCAAAGATTACGCAGTTTATGGAAGCGACGGAACTTATTCTATAAGTCAGGAAGAGATGATAAGATATTTGATCGACCAGAACTATCGTAAAAAACCTTCGGATTTGTTCTTTGTCGCCTCTACGGGCTCAGGGAAGTCTCTGATTTACCAGCTCGCAGCGAAAATATTGAAGAAGACCCTTGAAAGGCTCACGGTAGTTATCACTCCTTTGAAGGCACTGATGGAGGATCAGGTCGAGATTCTCAAGGAGCGCTTCGGGCAGACCGAGGCCGCTTTCATAAACTCCGATCTGAGCCTGGATGAAAGAGCCGAACTCATAGATAGACTTCACAAGGGTGAAATCACGATCCTTTACGTATCGCCCGAAACCTTTGTCGGCTGTTCGCTATCTACCATCATTGGCGACAGAAGAATCGGTCTCATGGTCATAGATGAGGCTCATCTGGTGACGACATGGGGAAAGACTTTCCGGGTAGATTACGGCTATCTGGGAGAAGATCTCAAGGTCTTGAGAGAAAGAATGGACTTTCCGGTGATGGCAACAACTGCGACTGCAATTTCCGGTGGGGAGCTGGACACAGTTGATGAGATAAGCAACCTCCTCTACCTCAGATCACCCAGAATAATCATGACCAGTGTCAGGCGAAACAATATATCCTTCAATATCACGAGATTCAATCTCTCCGAAGAGAAGAAAGAAAGCAGAACTTCTCAAAAGATCTCAGATACTGTGGATTCAACGATCTCTCTGATAGAGTCCGGTAAGAAAAGCATAGTATACTGTCCTTTCGTCGGTCAGGCGGATAATATCTACACCGTTGTCAGTAGCGTTGCCGAATGCAGAAACAAAGTTGGAAGGTACACTGGACCGACTGGTGTTGAAGAACGCAGAAAGACTCAAAGACTCTTTGGTAAGGGAATCTATCGAACTGTGATAGCCACAAAGGCATTTGGGATGGGCGTTGATATCCCCGATATTGACGAAGTATATCATCATAGTGTGCCATCGGTTATGGCAGACTACGTGCAGGAGATTGGAAGGGCGGGGAGAGATGGAAGACCCTCTATTGCATCTACCCACTTCAATGTCAAAGATCTCTCTGACAGCCTGAAACTCTCTATGATCTCCGTGCCGGAGCAGTGGAAGACGAAACACATAATGGAGCATCTGGGTAATCTGGTTAGACAGAGCAAGAACGGCGAAATAGTCCTCTCGCTAGACGATATCAGGTATCTCCTGGTAACCGGGAAAGATAAGTACGCAGCCGACACAGTGAGAGACAAGGCGAGAGTTGCCGTCTTCCTTATCCAGAGAGATCTCATAAATAAGACCGGCAAGCAGGTCTTGATAAGATTGGGAGAGACTTATCAGTATTTGTATTTCATGGCAAACGAAGAAGACGCCGACGAACTCATCAGGGTATATCCGGAAATATCCAAAGAATCAAATGGCTACTGTCGAAGGGGCTTCTACCGTGATGAACTGATCAGTTCTGCGGGAGGCATATACAAGATCGACATCTCCGCTCTCTGGGAAAGGCTTTACAGAGACCGGACACTCAAGAAACTCGTCTGGCAGTTCATGAACAATCCGAAATCGATTATCGGAAAGCCAGTTATTCCGAAAACTGCGGTGGAGGTTCAGATAACTAAAGACAGCAATCAGCTAAAACAACAGCTGAGCAGGTTCATATGCACTCTGTCCGATCTGGCACTCAATTCCATGCGCAAAAGAAAAGAAGAGAAGGAATTCTTTGACGATCTTATCGAAAGCATAAAGGCCACGGGAATCTTTCAGGGAGTATCGGATATCGATTTCAAGCTCAGGAATATCGTGAGAAATCACTTCACCTCCTACAACGGCGACAGATTTCAGACAAGCTTCTTTAAATGCCAGGGCGAGCTTTTGAATTACGAATATACCGCGCCGTACGATCCGGTTATCACACGCAACAGATGGATCAGAAAGCTCGATGAACTGCTCGAATACTGTAACGATACTCACTGCAAGCTCTTCCTCAATGGCGATGATGAACACACTGCCGTAATTACCGGTCTTCTCAGTATAATGGATATTCTCAACATGGCACACGTGAAGTTCAGCGGTGGGGAAAGCTGTGCAGTACATTTGAAATGCACCGATAGATCATTCATGTTGAATATCTTCAAAAACTACTCCTGCGAACTGACCCTGCCCCAAGTTAACAGGAAAGAGATGAAGAGAAGAAAAAGGGATTGAAAAAAGGATGCTCCTGGCTTAAGATAAATACGCTGTAATACCCATCAAAAGCTAGGAGGCATCCTAATGGATA
>Ga0208041_1000205_pt1 | contig 70249 bp, 72 predicted proteins | sample AD_SCU002_MetaG_FD_184453 | JGI IMG/M metagenome (GOLD analysis project Ga0208041, IMG submission 184453) | Active sludge microbial communities of municipal wastewater-treating anaerobic digesters from China - AD_SCU002_MetaG (SPAdes) (version 2) | ecosystem: Engineered > Bioreactor > Anaerobic...
ATTTGCCCGTTACCGGCGACTGGAACGGCGACGGCAAAACCGAGATCGGCAACTACAAAGGCAACGGTGTCTGGGCGTTGGACTACAATGGCAACGGAGTGTGGGATGGCGCAGGCACGGATAAATTATTTACTTTTAAAAATTCCGACTATTCCGATTATCAACCAACAGTTGGCGATTGGAATAATGACAATAAAGATGAAATCGGCGGGTATGAAATCGGTTTATGGTTATTGGATCTTAACGGCAACGGCGTTATGGAGCTGGCAAGAGAACAAGGAACGGCATCTTTTGTAACATTGGCAAATAAACAATTTTCTTCGCCGATTGAAATTAAGCCCGGGAATTGTTTGGTTGCGCTTAATCGAGTGGAATCGCCAACGGGAGGTTCAATCAATACTGAAAGTCAAGTTTTTTTCTCATTGTCAATGAAATCTAAAAAAGCCGCTTTTGGCGGCGCAGGCGATTTGCCCGTTACCGGCGACTGGAACGGCAACGGCAAAACCGAGATCGGCAACTACAAAGGCAACGGTGTCTGGGCGTTGGACTACAATGGCAACGGAGTGTGGGATGGCGCAGGCACGGATAAATTATTTACTTTTGGTTCATCCGCCGACCAGCCCGTTACCGGCGACTGGAACGGCGACGGCAAAACCGAGATCGGCAACTACAAAGGCAACGGTGTCTGGGCGTTGGACTACAATGGCAACGGAGTGTGGGATGGAACAGGCGCGGACAAAATTATTAACTTTGGAATTGCCGGCGATTTGCCCGTTACCGGCGACTGGAACGGCGACGGCAAAACCGAGATCGGCAACTACAAAGGCAACGGTGTCTGGGCGTTGGACTACAATGGCAACGGGGTGTGGGATGGAACAGGCGCGGACAAAATTATTAACTTTGGAATTGCCGGCGATTTGCCCGTTACCGGCGACTGGAACGGCGACGGCAAGGATAAGCCGGGATTATATCGGTCGTTGAATTTTTATTTATTTGGCGTTGACAAGGCTGAAATTTGTGCGGCGGGAAGCGTGAGCGGCTGCAAAGTTTGCAAAGCTGATGACAGCGACTGGATTGATGATAATACGAAATGTGCCGCAGACCAATATTGCGATAGCGGAATTTGTAAATTAAGACGATTATGTACTTCTAAAACCTGCGCCGCATTGGGCAATTATCAATGCGGATCATGGAGCGACGGCTGCGGTAAAACATTAAATTGTGGCATTTGCGCTAGTGGCAAAACTTGTCGCGATGGTCAGTGCGTTTCATCGGGCGGTGGCGATGGAGGTGGCGTTATTGATCCACAAAAAGAACAGCCACAAAAAATGACCCGCGCAGAAATTCTGGCAAAGATTACCGAAATCAAACAGCTTTTAATCAAATTGATTATTCAATTGATTGCCGAGTTGCAAAAACAATTATTAGCAATACCAAAATGAATAATGCTTTTAAAATTAAATTGTCGGCGAGATTTCTTTTCCATATATTCCATATGGAATATATCGCCAAAACCGGCGCGCAAAAATGTTATGTTTAAATATAACATAAATATAACATTTGGAATTGATATTTCTTGCGCGATTGTTGCGCGATTTTAAAAATCAGGGGTTGGACCCCTGTAAAATTCTTTGTTGAAATCATTATTCCTCAAGGAGTTTTTGAGCCGGTCAATCACCGCTTTTTCCCAGTATTTCATTGAATACCACCGCAGCAACGGCGCCGCAACGATGCGTAGCCATTTTTTATGGATGGCAACTTGATAGGTGTAGTCAATCAAAGTTCCCCGGGGGTGTTTTGAAAGCAACAGCTCTTCATGCCCGGAAGTTCCGAACTGATAGCTGTCGTTGTCCGAAATGAAACCCTTTCCCGGGAGAATTTGAGTTTTCATTTTCACGCCAAATTTTTTGCCGAATGATCGCAGAGTCGCCTCCATCTCCACATAATTTCCAACGCGTTTATCAATCCGTATTGATTCGGCAACCTTGGGAAAATGCTCCGGGAATTTTTCAAAGTCGGTCATTATCCCAAAAACATCTTCAACCGGAGCCTTCACCACCCATTGCTTGTGAAGTGTTATTTCGTTCATATGCTTGATGGGCCAACCCCTGTCGCAAGTTCTAAATGTGGATTTGTTTCTTTGCTTGCATAAAGTGATTGGAAAAAATAAATTAGTATTCCAGTAACAATATATCCAAAAGTCATAATAAAAGCATGCTCATCGTTTATTGATCCATATAATTCAAATGAATAGAAATTTAAGAAATAATTAAAAAGAAACAATTGCGTTGATATATTACTCATTTTGTACCACATCAAAGAAGTCTGATAATTATTCCGCATAACTTTCCATATTTTTAAATTTAAATCCTCTTTTTCTCGCGTAGTATTATTAAATTTTATCCGATAAATATGGCTATGCAACGATGACATTGTATAAAAAAATATTGCGATTATTAAAAAAGGAAGAATCCATATAACATAATATTTAAAAAAAATTAATTGGTTATCTATAATAGCCCAAGGTACCAAAGAAACTAAACTGGCAACGGTCATAATTACGCCACTTCTTTGAGATAAATCTTGTAAAAAAATGCTCATTCTGTTTATTTCATATTCCATTTCATTCACAAAATTTCGTTCTACGGTATTATCAACTTGGTTTGAATCTGGTAATTGTGCTAACAAACTGTATATTTGCGCCTTTAGTTGATTTATTTGCGCTTCAGCCTCCTCGTCATTAAGAGCGTCAGTTGATTTTATTATCGGTTTTTTTGACATACATAATTATTTAATCCACTTTAATTTTATTTTAATTAAACTTACCAATTTCTTGATAATTTTCAATGGCTGGCCGTCTGGAATAGGTTTGGAGCGGCGTTAGACAGGGCGATGGTGATTTGATATTATATCACAATGAAGAGCCAGCAAAAGCTGGTTTTTGGCAAAAGCCGAGATTGAATGGGCGATAGCCGCATCAAGGAATTGCAAGCGCGCAAATAACATTCAAAAAAATTCTATGCCTCAAAACGACATCGTCATCAAAAACGCGCGGACGCACAACCTGAAAAGCGTGTCGCTGACCATTCCAAAGGATAAGATCGTTGTTTTCACCGGCGTCTCCGGTTCCGGAAAATCTTCCCTTCTTTTTGATACCATTTACACCGAAGCCCAGCGCCAGCTCATTGAAACATTTTCAACATTTGCCCGCGCCCGCATGCCCAAGCTGTCCAAGCCCGATGTGGAGGAAATCAAGAACATTTCCACCGCCATCGTCATCGACCAAAAGCGCATGGGAAGCAACCTGCGCTCCACCGTCGGCACCGCCACCGAGCTTTATACCTACTTAAGACTGTTGTTTTCGCGTTGCGGCGACGAATTCATCGGCCCGTCGTTTGCTTTTGGATTCAACCATCCCCTGGGAATGTGCCCCGATTGCAAAGGTTTGGGCAAGCAAATAAAAGTTGACATTGATCTGTTGATTAACAAGGAAAAAAGCATCGCCGAAGGCGCGATTGATCACCCCGACTACAAGGTCGGCGGCTGGCAGTGGCGCGAACTGGGCGCAATCGGCCTGTTTGACACAAACAAAAAGGTTAAAGATTTCTCAAAAACCGAGCTGGATGATCTTTTATATGCCGAGGGCATTCCCGTGGACAAAATTCATGGCGCGGGAACATATACCAAAAAATTTGAAGGCGTCGCCCGAAAACTTGAACGGATATATCTGAAAAAAGCCCCCGAGGAATTAAACGAAGGCCGAAAAAACGCCTACCAGAAATATTTCACCCATGCCGAGTGCGGCTCGTGCCAAGGGTCGCGCATCAACAAAAACGCGCGCCGCGTGAAAGTCGGCGGGAAAACCATTCCGGAGCTCGTCAAAATGGAATTCACCGATCTCTATTCATACCTCGGCGGAATTGATACCGAGATTGCCCGCCCCATGGTAACGAAAATGAAACAAATCCTTTCGCATTTGATCAATATCGGCGTTGGCTATTTATCGCTGGACCGACCGGTATCAACGCTTTCCGGCGGCGAAAGCCAGCGGGTGAAAATGGCGCGCCAGCTTGATTGCGACTTGGTCGGCTTGATGTATATCTTGGACGAACCGTCCATCGGCCTCCATCCGCGCGACAATCACAAGCTGATTGAAATTTTGAAAGAACTGCGCAACAAGGGCAACAGCGTTTTTGTGGTTGAACACGATCCCGACATAATCCGTTGCGCCGATTACATAATTGATGTCGGTCCCCGCGCCGGCGCAAACGGCGGCGAGATCATTTATTCCGGCCCGTTTGCGAGATTGGCGCAATCAAAAGGGCTCACCGCCGAATTCTTGAACAACCGCTCCCCTGTTGCCAAGGCGAGAAAACCCTGGACCGAATATATTGAAATAAAAAACGCCTCCCTTAACAATTTGAAAAATATATCAACCAAGATTCCCAAAGGGGTGCTGACCTGCGTCACCGGCGTCGCCGGTTCGGGCAAGAGCAGTTTGATCAACGATGTTTTTCTAAACCAGAATCGCGGCGCCATCGTCATTGACCAGTCGCCCATCGGCAAATCGTCGCGCTCCAATCCGGCAACCTATGTCGGCATCTTCGACGAAGTGCGCAAGGAAATCGCGGCCAAAACCCGCACCAGCGCTTCTCTGTTCAGTTTTAATTCCGCGGGCGCCTGCCCAAAATGCAAGGGGCTGGGAACCATAAGCTACGAAATGAACTTTTTGGACGAGGTCCGGGTCGTCTGCGACGAATGCCAAGGCAAAAGATACACCGAAAAGGTGCTGGCCATCCGGTACAACGGCAAAAATATTGACCAAATCCTCCACACCACCATCGCGGGGCTAAAAGGATTTTTTAAAGATTCGCAAATCAATAAAAAGCTTCAGGTATTAACCGATGTCGGCCTCGATTATCTGGAATTGGGCCAGCCGCTAAGCACGCTTTCGGGCGGCGAAGCCCAGCGGATCAAGCTTGCTTCCGAGCTCCACAAAAAAGGCAACATTTATGTTATGGACGAGCCCACGACCGGCCTGCACATGGCTGACATTGAAAAACTGCTGTCCATCATCCGGCGCCTGGTGGAAAACAACAACACCGTGGTCGTCATTGAACACAACCTTGATGTGGTAAAAAACGCCGACTGGCTGATTGACCTTGGCCCTGAAGGCGGCGCTCGCGGCGGCCAAATCGTCTTTGAAGGCACTCCCGAAGGCATCACCGCTTGCCCCCAAAGCTACACCGGCCAATTCCTGAAATTGTTCAACCAAGGCAAAAAATAATCAATAAACTGCCGCGCGCCCAAGGCGCCGCGGTATTCCTTCCGCTCCGCTAACGCTCCGCGGAGCCGGTAAACCTTAAAGTCCGCAGAGGCAAGACCTCCGCAGATCGGTTCTTGTTTAAATGCTAAAAATATAAAACCAATTTCACAGAAAACGATAGTTGCCCTCGGCAACCGGTATGTAAAATCGGATATTAAGATCGGGGATAAGTTTTAATGCTGTCCTTGATAACATTGCCTTTGGTGTCGTGGATAATCGTTCCATCAAAGATTACGCTCTCATCCAAAATATACGGCATTATTTTTCTTATAAACCCGATCAGCTCACAAGAATTGACGGAGCTTATATCAACCCATTCCAATTCCCCTTCACTGCATTTGGCCATCTCTCCGCGGTAACCGCCGGCAGTGTAAACCCAAAGTATCCACGAAGAATCGCCCCCGTCCAAAATTGTTTTTACTACGCCTTTGAGGTTAACCTTGGAAATATCCAATCCGGTTTCTTCTTTGGCCTCGCGAACGCAAGAGTCAAACGGGCTTTCTTCGGGCAAAGTTTTCCCGCCCACGCCCGTGTACATTGCTCGCATCGGTTCGCGGTTCCTTTTAAGCAACAATAATTTATTGTTTTTCCCATCAACAATAAAGCACACATTGCCCGTAACGATTTTAGTCGTTTTTTTCATGCAAGGATTATTCATATTCGGCCGTGATTTAATGTGTTTCCATTCCTCTTACAAGAATATTTTTTGATGATACCAGCTCCTTGGTTTCTTCAATATAGCCCGAGAGGGCTTTTTTGTCGCCTATGATTCCGTGGCTTTTTGGATAATGATCTTTCAGCTGTTTGGCAAATTCAGAGCCGGCGCCGCGCATATTGATGAATTCAAACCAGTAGTAATCGGCGAATTGCCTTGTGCCGTCTATCACTTTTCCGAGATCGATCAAACCGGGAATTATCGGGCTGACAAAAGCATAGGTTTTTATGCCGTTTGCTTTCAGCGTTTTCAAAGCATTGGTCCGTTTTTCGTTTGTTGCCGAAAAAGGCTCAAATATTTCTTTTGATTCGCCGTCAAAACCGTTTATCGTTAGGCCGACTTCAATATTTTTAAATTGTTTGAAAAGATCAATATCTCTCAAAACCAGATCCGATTTTGTCAATATTGAAAGTTTGATCCTTTTATCCAAATTCTCTAAAATTCGGCGGGTCAGCTCCAGTTTTTCTTCCGCCGGTTGGTAAGGGTCGGAAATTGAACTCATGAAAACCCGGCCGTTAATATAACGGTTTTTCGCCAATTCCGGCGCGTTAATTTTAGCTTCCACCCACGATCCCCATTTTCCGTAATCCGCCGGCCGCCACCGCGAAATGAATTTGGCATAGCAATACAAACAGGCATGCCGGCAGCCGACATACTGGTTGATCACCCACTCGCACCCGGGCAATTTGCTTTTGGTGAATATCTCCTTGGCCTGGATTTCTATTAATTTTGCCCTCACTTGGATTTTTGATTAATTTTCAGAACCGTAGCGAGCGTGGGATGGGAAAAATAAGCGATAGCATTGTAAGACGAATCCATCAATTCAATCATTTCCATATCGGGCCGTTTGATAAGGCTGAATCCCGGCTTACCGAGATATTTTTTCTTGAAACTTTCGTAATCAGATAACGTAAAATCCGCATCGCCCATTTCTTCGCGCTTCGGATCCGGCCGTCTTATTTTTAACAGCTCCAAATCGCCCGCCGCAGTTGCAATCGGAGTAATATGGAAAACTGGCCCCATTTTCGTATCTTGCACAACCACACCCAATCGGCAGGCCAAACCGACTGATTCTTGATATTCCCCAATGCTTTGAGAAAAAATACAAGCATAATTGACCGGCGCCCCGCCTTCATGGGTTTTTGCGGCGCATAATCGCTGGGCCTCGGCTATAATTTCTTGTATATGCTTTTTAAATTCTTCAATTGTCATCGAATTTGTATTTAAATGTTTATTTTCGCGTGATTATCAACACAAAACTGCGGAACGGATAAGCGACAAGCAGAAGCCTTCCCCCTGCAAGCCTGCACTTCTTCCGGCCGCTTTCGGCTAAAATGCGTAAGCCCCAATTCCGACGGTTTGGTTCTATTCCACGGCGTCGTATCGGCGATAAGGCGCGTTTGAAATTATACCTTGGCAAAACATTTGTTAGCCGTTGGGTCAACATTCTGGAACGACGAGTTTTTGGCTACCAAAAAATTGCCTCCGAAGGCAGTTTCAGGTAATTTTTATTTGATTTGCCAGTTTAATTTAAATCTAAAAATTTCCAATCCTTCAGATCATTTGGATTGTATTCGTATTTTTCGCTGTTGTTATATCGCCATTGTTTATCAGCCGGTATAACAATCCCACCAAAAAGTTTCCCTTTTTTCTGTCCTTTGATATATTTTGCCAATCCCTCGGCTCGTTCTTTCGCGCTCTCGGCTGTTTGGCCTTTTTTGGTATCCAAAAGCCAAACATCGCCGTTTTTCAACTGCACAATAAAATCCACATAAAACGCAGACCTCTTACCATATCTATCAACATACGGAACGGCAAAATAATTAACTTCACCTCGCCCATTTTTAAACCACCATTGAACTTTTTTAGCTTTATCGAGATAGTCAATAAATTCAGTTTCAACTTTACTGTCTTCTTCATATCCGCCGAACAAAACCTCTTGATTATTTTCTGTAAATCTTGAATAGTACGGAACCATTACCGATTTTTTACAACTTTTTGCTTTGTATTTGCTGTTATAGCTGATAACTTTCGGAACATTCCAAACTAAATTTTCAATTTCTCTTTCCTCATCTTCCACCGCAACCGTTCTTTTATATTCCTCTCTTGCCATTGCCAACACTTCGCTCACCTTGCCAATATTGTCAGGATTTAAAATAACTTTATAAAAAGCAGGGTCATCGTTTTCGAACCCCATTGCTCGCGTAAAAAATTTATTGAGTGCGCTTTTTATGCGATCCATTGAATCAAATGGCGCAAAATCGCCAGTGCTTGCTTTGCAAAACAAATCATAATAAGTCTGTATTTCCATGTCTGGCGAGTGGTAATTCATTATCGAGTGTTCGATTTCCCGCACCTTGTCAATATTGATTATCTTTCCATCAACGATCATTTCGTTTGAAATTTCCGTTTTCTTTACATTTAGCTTGTTTTTTAAATTTAACTTTTCGGCAATGTCCATAAATATTTTTGAAAACTCCCCGGACAATCTGGTCTTTTCGCGCTGTCTTTTAAAGTGGATTGAAGGCAAATTTAAATCGCTATAAACCACGTCATTCCGTTTCGCGTCTTGAATAGTAAAATATTCCTTGGCAATTTCATCGCCAAGCTTTATTTCATTTACGCCGATATTAGTAAAAACATAGGCTTTATTTAGCTCTGTATGGTTTTCATAATGATGAAATTCCGGCATACGCATAATGCGTCCGACAGTTTGTAGCAAAAACACCTTGCTTTCAGTTTCTCTAAAAATGACCAAAATTTGAGCCCGCGGACAATCCCAGCCAAGCGCAATTGCTTGTTTAAAAACCAAAACTTCTACTCCATTTGTCGCTTTTTCAATATTTACCAAATTCGGGGTTTTATTATCTGCGAGCCAAATTGCCATTCGGTCATTGTCTTCGGTTATGTCGTATTTTCTTTTGAGTATTTTTTGAACATCTGTTAAAACATCTTTGTCCAAATCGTTAATCCCTTTTTGCAAATTAGGCAACTGAATAAGCAAAAGAGGGTTTATATCGCTCCCCTCTGCCTTATAAGCCTCTAAAAGTTCTCTCCGCTTTTCAACCGCCGCCTCAATCACCATTTCCCGACTGCTTTTACCGTCAACTTTAAATTTTTTGAAATCTGGATTTATTGCGACTTCTTTTTTAATCATTCCCTCGGCGACAACCTTTTCAAAATGAACTTTGATATGGCCGTCAGGATCGCGAAATATGGGGGTAGCGGAAACTTCAAGCGTGATTTTAGCGGAAATATCCGCACGCACTCTTGTCGCGTTTGGCCCTAAACTGGTATGGTGACTTTCATCAATAATCAAAATAATTTCCCGCCCGGCCTGTTTGGTGTTTTCAACAATATTGGAAAGATTTTTGCCTTTTTCGTTGTCGCGTATATAAACACGGTCTTTATTATAAATTTTTTCCCAGTTCAAAAATAAAATTTCGTTTTTACCGATAATATTATTTTGCAAATCTTCAAAATATGAATAACGAAAAACATTCTCAAAATTATGTTCCAAAGATTTTTTGCTTTGGTCGTGCAAGTCGCGGACAGAAATCCAGATAAAAGAAAATTGCTTGCCGTCTTCGCGATCAAGTGGATTGACCAGCCGTTTCAAAAATTCGCCAACCATTATTGTTTTTCCGGATCCAGTCGGAGCTTCAAAAATACAAAGTTTACTTCCATCCAATTCTAAAAGTTCGTTGACTTTGTTTTTCAACTCCTCAACTTTTTCGTCCTGATATTGTTTTAATTGCAGATTCATCAACATTCTATTTTTTGAAAATTTCCAAATAAATCCGCAGAATAACTGCAGGGATCGGTTTCAAGACATATTTATTCTTAAGACCTTTAAATTCCTTCTCCGGAGTAGCTTCGGTATAAGAGAAACAATAAACTACAAAATTACCTTTGTGTTTTTCCGCTTCTTTTTTGAAATCGGATATCGAATCAAAATCGAAAATGATTCCTAAAAATTTCTTGTCTTTTTGGTAAATTTTATAATCCAAACCGCCATCGGCTATCAAATCAAAAATATCTTCTTTAATACAAATCATCTCGGCGGATTTATTAACTAAATCTCTTCTATTCTTATCTGTGGAGTCCGAACCAACGAAATCCGTTCTGAAGTATTTTAAGTTTCCGCTAAGTCCAGCAACTTTTTTGTCCCCTGATCCATTTATTGCTTTTTCGATTCTTGGGTAACAGACATTCGTCGCAATGTTGTTTTCATTATTTGTACATAAAATAAATTTGCGATTACCGCCATCTTCTTTATTCATATCCAAAACTGCGTGCCCCGTTGTACCAGAGCCAGCAAAAAAATCGAGAATTGTTGCGGATTTATCTCTTCTTGATTTAAGAATACGTTTAATTAACTTTATTGGTTTTTGTCCATCAAATTCCTCGGTTCCGATGTACTTAGACACTTTTTCACCAGAAAATGAAACAATGGCTATACTATTCAAATCGTCATATTCATTACAATTCCAAGTATCCTCAATAGGATATCTTTCTGGTCGATTTTCGTAATTTATAAATTTTAACAACTCCGCTTGTTGGGATTTATTCAGTCCTAACCCTAATAATTTTTCTCTCACCTTCTCATTTGGTTTTAATATCGGCTTAAAATCTTTGTTCTCAATATATTCTTTATTAAATTCGAAAAACAAATGATTCTTGGAATACATCAATATTGTATCGTGATTTCTAATAAAATTGGGTGCTAATGTTTTAAACCCAGAAAGCCAACCGATTCGCCAAATAATTTCTCGTTGAAAATTTTCCTCGCCAAAAATCTCGTCACAAAGTAATTTTAATTGAGCTTGCTCATTGTGGTCTATTGAAATAAAAATGACTCCAGTATTTTTCAAAAGTTTCTGAGCCAACCTTAAACGTTTTTCCATAAATGAAAGCCACTTTGAATGCCTGAAGGGGTCATCTTTATCAATAAATTTGTCATTATACATAAAATCTTTATTTCCAGTATTGTATGGCGGATCAATGTAGATGACATCAATTTTTTCCCGGTGTGTGAAATTCAAAACGGCGAGCGAATGATAATTATCGCCTTCTATCAAAAGATTAACTGGCTTATCTTTATCGTTTTCGATTTCCTTGTTTTTAACTTCTTTCAAAACCGGAAACTTTTTGGGCATAAAATTCTCCGGTACATTCTCCCAGTTCACAAAAGCGTCAAGCATTTCCTGCGAGTTCTTTTTATCCCAAACAAGGCCGTACTTCTTTTTTTTCAAAGTTTCCAGCTCATCAATTAATTCTTCTCGCGAATAATCTTTGTATTTTTCACTATTGCTGGCCATAAAATTTTACACATTTAACCATCAATATTTTTGCTTTCATTTACTTTACCTTTTTTAGTGCCTTTTTTCAATTTTTAGCGAATCACACTGGCTCGCATAAAATAATATAAATTTTCCCTCTACCCCACACTTGTGGCTAAAATGCGTTGTGCGAGCGGAGTTTCTCGGTTCGCAAAAATGTTATGTTTAAATATAACATAAATATAACATTTTTATTTTCTTGAATGCTAAATATTGACATTTTTTTAAAAAAAATAGGAGCATCAAAAAAAACAAAGGGGTTGATCCCACGAACCACGGCGAAGACAAAAGAAACCTTGAAGACGCAAGAATGAAGGCTCGTCAAGCTGATTTGCTTGACATTACGAGAGAGGAAATCTCTCAAAAATATAAAGACTGCCCCGAACAAATCGGTGAAGACGCAAAAGCTCTTTTCAAAGGCCTAACGAGAATACCTCGGTGCCATTGCGGCCGAAGGTTAACTCATACTTCCGGGGGTTATCAATGTCTTGTGCATGGTTATGTGTGAGTGCGCAGATAGTGATAGCTTTTTTATTTAGAAAATTAAATTTATCAAGACACAATCCCTCGCGATTACGCTCGGGGCAATTTTCACACTTTTATGGAAACAGATTTGCGTTAGCAAATCTGTTTCTTACTTGATGCAATGCACCCGCCGCCTGCTGGCGCTGGGCACTGCGCTCCCCTTCGGTCGCTTGCACCCGCCGCCTGCTGGCGCTGGGCACTGCGCTCCCCTTCGGTCGCTTGCTGCGGGACATGGATTCGAACCATGATTAACGGATTCAGAGTCCGTCGTCCTACCGTTAGACGATCCCGCAATGATAAAAATTTAAAGCACAAAATCCGAATATTGAAACAAACAAATTAAGTTCCAAGCATCAAACACCAAATCACAAAGTAAATTTCAATATCCAATATCTAAATTTTTCAAATATTGATACTTGAATATTAAATATTATTTGGAGCTTGGAATTTGGTTCTTGGAATTTTTTTGAAGCTGTTTCGGGTTTTGATATTCGGATTTTACACTTTTGCGTCAAATTTTCAAGTAGCGGCCCACCGCGATGAGACTGGAAAAGGCGCCCAATCCGATGCCGATGCCCAATTGCATTCCCAAAATCGTGGGAATATTGGCGGTATAATGCTCCCACAGATTCATCCCTGACATCACTCCGGCCAGCGCCGGCCCGGCATAATGGCAAACCAAAAGCGACACGCAAAACGAAAATGCCGCCGCCAGCACCCCGAAAATCATTCCTTCCACCAGAAACTGCCCGCGGATGAACCAGCGCGACGCGCCCACCAGCCGCTGGATGCCGATCTCCCGCTTGCGGCTCATAATCGCCATCCGCACGGTGTTGAATGTCACCAGCACCGAAATTGACGCCAGCAAAACAAACAGCCAGAATCCGGTTTTCTTCGCGTTTTCCGTGAACGCGAATATTTTTCCGATGTTTTCCTTCCTTTCGTTATAGTTGATCTTGTAGATCATATCGCGGTAATCGTCCCTTTCCATCATCCGGGCGACTTCTTCAAATTGTGCGGGAGAGTCTGCAGTTACATGCAAGAGCGCGGGAAACGGATTGGCGCCCACTTCTTCCAAAGATTCCATCAGGGTTTGGTCGCTTTCGTAGCGCAGGCGAAAATCTTCCAGCGCCCGTTCGCGCGAAACATAATCCGCTTTTTCAATGCCCGGAATCCGAACGATCTCGCCTTGCACCCGCAAAATATCTTCTTCGGCAACGCTTTCATTGAAGTAAACGGAAATATCGGCCCGGCCCTGCAGTTGTTTGATCAAAAAATCACCCGCGGCGTTGAGCGAAAAGATCGCCGTGGTGAGCAGAATCGGAATCATAATGATAAACACGTTGGCCGCGGCAATGCCGCCGTCACGCGCCAAATTTTGCCAACCCAAACCGATAACTCGCCGAAGAGAAGTGAACATAAAAATTCTTTGGATAATTTTCAGTTACCAATTTTCAATTTTCAATAAATTACCAATCAAACAATTTTTAAACAAACATCGCGTCTTGGTTTGTTTGGCAATTGAGACATTGAAAATTCAATGAAAATTGGAAACTGGAAATTGATAATTTTTATAATGAGAAGCGCCCGACTTTTTCGTCGCGGATAACTTTGCCTTTTTCCAATGTAACCACGCGCCGTTTGAGCTTGTTGACAATTTCGCGATTGTGCGTGGCCAACAGCACCGTGGTGCCCATTTCATTGATTTTAATCAGCAGTTTCAAGATATCCAGCGTGTGATAGGGATCCAGATTGCCCGTGGGCTCGTCGGCCAGCACGACTTGCGGCCGGTGGATCAGCGCCCGGGCGATCGCCACCCGCTGGCGTTCGCCGCCGGAAAGTTCGGCCGGATAATTTTTTTGCCGGTCTTCCAATTCCACGATCTCCAATATCCGCGGCACATTGCAGTTTATCTCGGCATCGCTGGCGCCGATCACCTTCATCACATAGGCAATGTTTTCATAGACCGTGACATTGGGCAAAAGCTTGTAATCCTGGAACACCGCGCCGATATTGCGCCGCAGGCGGTTTAAATTTCCCTGCCCTAACCGATAAATGTTTTGATCGTTGAACAAAATACTTCCTCGCGTGGGCTTTTCTTCGGCCAGCGCCAGCCGAAAAAGCGTGGTCTTGCCCGCGCCGGACCGGCCCACCACGGAAACGAATTCCCCGAGTTCCACGGCAAAAGATATGCTCTCCAGCGCCACGATCTTTTTGATCCCGGCGCCCCGCGTTTCATAGATTTTGGTGATGTCGTTGAATCGTATCATTAAATTCTTTGGATAATTTTCAATTTAGCTTGATTTCCGCTTCAATAAATTCGTCCAGTTCCCCGTCCAAAACTTTGTCCGTTTGCGAAGTTTCCACTCCGGTGCGCGTGTCCTTCACCAGCCGGTAGGGATCAAGCACGTAATTGCGGATTTGATTGCCCCAGCTGGCCGAAACCCGGTCGCCCTTTATTTTCGCCAATTCGTTTTCGCGCGATTCCTGCATTAAATGAAAAAGTTTCATTTTTAAAATTTCCATCGCCTGATCCTTGTTCTGCCCCTGCAAGCGTTCGGTTTGGCAGGAAGCGGAAATTCCCGTGGGAATGTGCGTGACGCGCACCGCCGATTCCCGCTTGTTCACATATTGGCCCCCGGGTCCGGAGGCGCGGTAGAAATCAATCCTTACGTCTTCGGGGCGCAGGACAATCCCGTTCAAATCGCTTTTGGAAAATTCCGGAAAGACTTCCACCAGCGCAAACGAAGTCTGCCGCAAATTTTTAGCATTGAAAGGAGATTTGCGCACCAAGCGATGGACGCCGTTTTCTTTTTTCAAATAACCGTATGCCCGCAGGCCGCGAATATGCAGGGAAACTTCCTTGTAACCGATCCGCCCGTCGTTGATGCCATCGCCGAAAGATTCGTCAATCACCGCGGCCTTGAATCCCTGCCGCTGGCAATAGCGCGAATACATCCGCAGAAGCATCGCGCCCCAATCTTGCGCATCCTGCCCGCCGGCGCCCGAATGGATGGTCAAAATGGCATTCTGCCGGTCATATTTGCCCGACAAAAAAGCCAGCTCCTCTTCCTTTTCAATCTTTCCGGCCGCCGCGTTGATATCCTCTTCGCCGCCGGCCTCTTCCAGCAGGTCCAGTTCCGTTTCCAGATCCTCCAGCTCCCCGATATTCTTTTTCAAGTCCGCCAATTCTTCGGAAATCGCCGCGGCTTGTTCGGGCATTCCCCAAAAATCCGGGCGCGCAACGCGTTCCTCCAACTCCTTTATTTTCTCTTTTTTGGCGGCAATGTCAAAGGCGGTCCATCAAAAGATGGAGCTTATCCCGCAATCCCCGGATTTTTTCGTTTGAATCGGCCATATTCACACCTATTGTTTACCACATAAACTTTCAAAAGTGAAGCCGCATTGTTTGGTCATTGATATATTGATAACTGATAATTTATTATATTTATCATTGCCGATTTGCCGAAAACTGGAAACCGACCGGCCAAAAGCCGAGAAAACAACCCAAAGGGTTGTTTTTGCGCGTCAATGAGCCGAGAAGAGGCTTCGAACCTCCGACCTGCGGTTTACGATACCGCCGCTCTGCCAACTGAGCTATCTCGGCGAAGAATAGTTTATGAGTCAATGAGAGATGAGTTGATGAAAAAATACAAATACAAAAACAAAAACACAAATTCATTAACGCAAGGGAATTTTAGCACAAAATATAAAAAAAGAAAGAGGCGCCGGGCGCCGGCGTTTAAAAAAACAGGCCCTGAAAATGGCGCGTTGAGAGGAAAGAGTTTTTAAAAACAACGCGCCATTTTCGGAGCCTGATTGTCTTGCCATATGTTTCAGCGGCGATTTGGGAAGTCCTTCAATGAATTATAAAAATTAAGGACTGTGCCCAAATCGCCGCTGGAATTTTCGCTTTTGAAAAGCCCGGCAAAATGATGAAGACGATGGGCGGCATCCGGCGCGATATTGGTAGATATACTCGCCGGGCTTAACCCGACGGACCGCGTTGGTGGCGCCGGCCCGGGGAATAAATCCCGAAGGCCAGTAGCCGCGCAATCCGCAACTCTTTCCTCTTCATCATTCTGCCAAGCTTGAAATGTGCCTTTATCCTTACACTTACACCATAGCATACTTCACTTAATTTGTCAAGCCCGCGGGCACTACCAAATAGTATTATAACCCAGCCCAAAAACCCTAGAAAACCGCGATTACATAGAGAGTCTAAAGTTTAAAATCAAAAAATTACAAACCGCCTCAAATTAATATTTCACAAGATAAGATTAATCAAGTTCTTACCATTAATAAATAAAAAAGGCTGGCAAATTCAGCCAAAAACCTTTCGCAACTCGTTTAAGAATCTCTTAACAAATACTATTTTCTACCGGATAGTACCTGTTTCAGGCGGTTGTCCTAACGCTTCCTCTAACATTTCTTGGGTTTTAGCAATAGCTTGAAAATGTTCATTGTTCAATAAAAGCAAAACACTCATTCCATGGCGAGTAATTGAATATTTTTTTAATTTTTGATTCCCTCTCGCAGTAATCATGTAATGTCCTATCAGACTAATTAAAGCATGATTGACTGCCCCTGTTTCCAATTCACTCGCGCCACGTATCTCGCCAAATGTTATACCAGCATTAGCCCCAACGGCCTTAAGAACTTCTATTCTATCGGGATTTTTAAACAATCCGATAGTTTCACATACCTTTGACGTTCTAACCGTCTTTTCATCCATATCAACCAACTACTCCTTACGCGAATAGCGATATAATTCCACTACTTTATTTTAATGTGCTGTCCTCACACATCCTTGCCATTATTTCTATACTTTCCCCAAAATTTTGTCAATTGCAAGTCCAAAAAGTAGCGAGGCGAGGCGGTTTTCACGCGGACGGATATTGGCGGTCGCCTTCCCGCGCCGCGGCGTTTTGAGAAGATTCCTCGCTGTCGGCGATTCTCTTGCCGGGCAATCCCAGCGCCAGAAAGAACCCGCCGGCGATCAGGCTCAAAATCATCGCCGCTTCAAATTGGCCGGCGGACAACAGATTGTTTTTGTGCACCATTATCCCCAATCCCAAGCCGATCAGCGCGCCGCCCGCAATCGTGAAAATAAATTTGATAAAGATATTCATAAATTGAGAATATTGAATAATTGACGAAATTGTCAAATTTGAAAAAAAATTTCAACTTAAATAATGCGCAAATTGACAAAATCCAACAATTATTCAACACTCCGGGATTTTTAGTTTTTAATTTCCAATTTCCATTAAATCGCCGGCAAACCGGCATGCGTTATTGTTTGAAAATTGGTTCACTGTAAATTCATTGTAACTTGAAAACTGAAAATTGAAAACCGCGTCAGCGTTTTTTGGCGAAGTCGCAAATTTGTTTATATTCGCACCACGCGCATGCCCATCCGGGTTTGGCGTGAAAATCGCTCTTCACGATTTTTTCAATGATGCCGGCGATCTTGTCGCGCTGTTCCACAATTTCTTTCCCGCCGGGAGAAAACGACAAGGGACGGGTTTCGTTTAGATACCAATAGGTGAGTTTTTCGGAATCCAAATCAAAAACTTCTTTGGCGGCGATCTGATAGATCATCAATTGCATTTTATCTTCCGGGCGCAAGCGGTCTTTGGCGGCGCCGGTTTTGTAGTCAATGATCTCCACCCCTTTTTTGCCCTCGTCAATGCGGTCAATTTTGCCGGTGATGGCATAGCCGTTGATCTTCAGATTGAAATCCCGCTCCAGCGCCAACTCGCCGCCGATGCGGGCGATTCTGGGCCGCCGCGCGGAAAAATCGCGCCAGAAATTTTTCAACGACGCCAATCCTTGCCGATAGTAGGTTTCTTTTTCATCCTTGCCGTCATACCATTCGTCAATCCAATTTCTTTTATAAATTTCCGCAAGCGTCGCAAAATTTCCCTTTTTGCCGCCGGTTTCCCGCAAAAATTCATAGAGCGCGTTGTGCATCGTTTTACCATAGGAAAAAAACGATTTGCCGCGCGAAGGCACCCGCAAGACATGGGCGAATTTGTATTGCAGAGGACATTTTTCAAACGTCGCCAATTGAGTGAAGGAAAAGTGCCCCGGCAAATTGCCGCGCGGCTGGCGGCGGCCGTTGCCCGCCACGCGCACCATTTTCACTTCTTGGGAACAAACATCCCCGTTATAGCCCATTTCGTGCAAAAACCGCGAGATCTTTTTGGGGCGCGCGCCGCCGTAATCATCGGCCGAGGCGAAATAGAGCCCCTTTTTCGCCCGAGTCATCGCCACATAAAAAAGCCGCCGCTCTTCTTCCAAGTGGGCGTTGTTTGCCGCCGGCAAATCTTTTTCCAGCGCCGCGGGAATTTCAATTTCATCGCCCCGCTCAATGGTGGGAAATTTGCGATCCACCAAATCCACGATAAACACATAATCAAATTCCAGCCCTTTGGCGGCGTGCGCGGTCATTATTTGCACCGCATCGGGCATCCTGATGGGATCAAAATTCAATTTCCCCTCCTCGCCCGACTCAATTTCCATCGTTATTTGATCAATAAAATTTTTCAGCCCCGCGTCAAGATTGGCGGCTTCAAAATCTTTGATGCGGGCGAAAAATTGGCCGACGAAATCAAGCTCTTCGCGCGCGTCCCGCCGCGCCAGCCATTCCAAATAGCCGGAATCTTCCAAAAACGCCAATGTGATTTCGGAAACATTTTTTTGGCGGGCGATTTTGCCGTGCGATTCCAGCATCGCCGCCAATTTTTCCGCCCCCGCGCGGCCGGGCGCGGTCAGTTGCGATCTCATTTCTTGATCGGACAGCGCGTCGTAGATTGAGCACGATTTTTTATAGCTGTGCTGGCTGATTTTGGCGATATCGCCGCCGGGAATCATCAAAAACGGAAAATTGAGAATGCGCCACAATGCCAAATCATCATGATAATTGTTCAAAAATTGCAGATAGGAAATCATATCCAGCACCGCCGGCTTGGAATAGAGCCCTTTGAGCGCGGCAAATCGCGCCGGAATTCCCGATCTTTGGCACGCCCGCGCGAAAAGCGCGGCGCTTTCATTGGCGCGCGCCAAAATTGCGAAGTTGCCAAACTCCGCTCCGGGATTGTCTTTAACGATTTCAATGATTTTGTTGGCGACTCCCTGCGTTTGCTGTTCGGCGGTCTTGAAATGAAGATGGTCAATCTCTCCCGCGCATCGCGTAACGCTTGCCAGCCGTTTGTCAATTTTTGCCGCGCACTCCAACCGGTTGGGATTGTTCGCCTGAATGAAACGATATGACAAATCAAGGATATTCTGGCAAGAACGGTAATTGCGGGTGAGCGGCACGATCCGGCATTCGGGAAAATCCTGTTGAAATTGCAAGATATTGGCAAATGACGCGCCCCGCCAGCGGTAAATCGCCTGATCGTCGTCGGCGCAAACGGTTAAATTGTTTTTCGGCGCGGATAATAGCTTTACCAAATCATATTGAATCCAATTGGTATCTTGAAACTCATCCGCCAAAATATATTTAAATTGCCGGCGGTATTTTTCCAAAATCGCGGGCCGTTTTTCAAACAGCGCGGTAGCATAGACCAGCAGATCGCCAAAGTCCAGCAGGTTGTTTTCCAGCAAAAGTTTTTGATAAACCGCATAAGCGCGGGCGATCTCGCGCGCCTTTTCTTTTTCCTCTGGCGCGGTTTTGGCATATTTGGCATAATCCGCCGGAGAAATGTTCTGGTCCTTACAGCGGGAAAAATGAATCAACAGCGCATGAATGAATTTGGCGGGATTGCCCAGCGGCTTGTAATATTTCAGCTTGAAGCGGTCCAAATTTTTGCGCGCCAACAGCCACGCCGCGGTTTGATCCGCCACTTTGAAATTGCCGGGAACGCCGATGTCCAGCGCATGACGGCGCAAAATCCGCTCGCAAAACGCGTGAAACGTCAAAATCCACGCGTCGGCATAGGCCAGCGACAACAATCCGTCCACGCGGTCCTCCATTTCGCCGGCGGCCTTGTCGGTGAATGTGAGCGCCAAAATCTCGTCGGACTTGGCGGCCCCGCTTTCAATCAAATGCGCGATGCGATAGGTGATCGCCCGCGTCTTCCCCGTGCCCGCCCCCGCCACAATCAACAGCGGCCCGTCTTTATGCTCCACCGCCTGCCGTTGCTCCTTATTCAGTTTTGTCAAATCCAGCACCATCTTATTTTTAATCCCAATTCCGCATTTTACCGCAAAATCACCAAAAACAAAAATCTCCGTATTGCCGGACGGCGCTTTTGTTTCGTGTTTGTATTCGCATTTGTAGGGGCGGCCTTTATGGCCGCCCGTATTTTATATCGCCACTCGTATTTCAAACGCAAAGGGCGGCCATAAAGGCCGCCCCTACAAATGCGCATTTTAATTTTTAAATTTGAAATTTTGTCATTTATCTGTCATTGGAGATTGGAAATTTGTCATTGCCCGTGGATTTCCTCTTCCTTACCCACCCAATCCTTGTATTTTTCCTCCACGATATCCTTTTCTTTTTTTATCCGTTGGTGCTTTTCTTCCAATGCCGCCGGAATTTGCCGTTTTTGCTTCGTGTAATAGTCGTAAATCGCTTCGGCAAGCGCGTCGGCCGCCAGCACCGAGCAATGAAGTTTGATCGGCGGCAAGCCGCCCAAACTTTGCACGATCTCCCGCTTGTCAATGGCAATCGCCTCTTCCAGAGTTTTGCCTTTCGCCAAATCCGTGATCGCGCTGGAAGTGGCGATTGCCGCCACACAGCCGAAAGTTTCAAACTTAATGTCTTTGATGATTTCTTTTCCGGCCCTGCCTTTGGCAACTTTGATATACAGCCACATCACATCGCCGCAATAAATATTGCCGACTTTGCCGACGCCGTCGGGATCCTTGATTTTGCCGTAGTTATGCGGTTTGGAAAAATGCTCCATCACGCTGGCAGTGTAGGGGCCACTGGCGGCGGTTCTACCTTTGGGACACACGCCGCATTTGGGTCGGCAAGTTGCCGATTTTTTTGACCTTTTGGGCATAATCATTGTTTTGATTTCAATTGATTTTAAAGGGAGACAATTCGCGCAGTCGCTGAATGATTCCGGGCAGAATTTTCAACACGTAATTTATGTCGCTTTCTTTCGTCCCGCGGCCGATGGTCAAGCGCAACGATCCATGGGCTTCCTGCGGCGCCAGACCGACGGCGGTAAGCACATGGCTGGCGGTCAATTTGGCCGATGAGCAGGCCGAGCCGGTGGACGCGGCAATGCCGTTGACATCCAATTGGACGATCATTGATTCCCCTTCCACAAAATCAAAACGGACATTGGCATTGTTGGGCAGTCGTTTTTGCGGGTGGCCGTTTAAATATGAATGGGGAATGGTTTTGAGAATTTGCGCAATCAATTTGTCGCGCATTTTGGTCTGCCGCGCCGCCTCCTTGGCCATTTCCTTTTTGGCCATCAGCCCCGCCTGGGCAAAGCCGTAGATCGCCGGCACATTGACGGTGGACGATCGCATCCCCGATTCCTGTCCGCCGCCGTGCAAAATCGGCTCAATCTTCACGCCTTGGCGAACATACAGGCACGCCGCCCCCTTGGGACCGTAAATTTTTTGGGAACTGGCGGTCAAAAGATCAACATTCATCGCCGCAACATCAATGGGGATTTTACCGAATGATTGCGCCGCGTCGGTGTGGAACCAAACTCCCTTTTGGCGGCAAACCTTGCCGATCTCTTCAATCGGTTCAACCGTGCCGATTTCGTTGTTGGCATGCATCACCGACACCAGCACCGTGTCGGGCCGGATGGCCGCCGCAACATCCCCGGGATTTATCAATCCGTATCTATCAACTTTGAGGCGGGTCACTTCAAACCCCTGCCGCTCCAGCCACGCCGCGCTCTCCATTACGCACGCATGTTCAATCGGCGAGATAATCAGATGCCGGCCGCGGTTTTTGTTGGCAAACATCACGCCTTTCAATGCCAAATTGTTGCTTTCGGTCGCCGAGCCGGTAAAAATGATTTCTTCGGAATCGGCGTTGATCACCGACGCGATATCCGCGCGGCTCCGCTCCAAAACCTCGCGCGCCTGCCGCCCGAACGAATGAAACGACATTGAATTGGCAAAAATTTCCGGCAGGATGGCGGCGATTTTTTTGGCAACGCGCAGGTCCACCGGCGTAGCCGCGCCATAATCCATATATATCCGCCGAGGTCCAGCGTTGCGCGAGGCTTTTTCCTTTTTTGAGGCAATGATTTTGGCCATAGCTTTTAAAAATTTAAAAATAAAAATTGAATATTAGACCTACTGCGTAAATATTTCCTACTGCAATTTCCATATTTCGTCGCGTAAATATTTACGCAGTAGGTCTATTAAATTTTTTTGTTAATCAAATCATCCAGACTCACGGATTCAAGAAAATCGTTGACCGCCGCTTGCATTTTGATCCAAAGGGATTTGGCCAAACATTCTCCTTCGCGCGGGCATTTGGCATCAATGCATTTCACTTTCGTGGCCGAATTTTCAACCGCGTTGAAAATTTCGCCAATCCGGATTTTATCCGCGGCACGGCTCATAACATACCCGCCGCGCACGCCTTTTTTTGCCGCCACCAAACCCGCTTTCAAGAGTTTGGCAAAAACTTTTTCCAAATAATCATTGGGCATTTTCCCCCTGATCGCAATCTCGCGCACCGAAACGGCGCGGTTGTCTTTTGAATTTTGCGCCAAATAAGCCATCGCCCGCAAACCATATTGCACCTTCTTGGAAATTTTCATATTTTAAAACCGACTGCTAGTGTCGGCTTTATATTAGCAAACTTATATCCTCCCCGTCAAGTAGTCCTGCCGCCTGCCCTCGTCAAAGCGTTCAATGGCATAGCGCAGGGTGGTGCGAGACATAATCCGATAGTGCCGGCGCAAAAAATCTTCTTCAATTTTTTGGCCGCAATTTTTGCCGATCTCGCGCAACATCCAGCCGACGGCTTTGCGGATCAAATCTTCTTTGTCGCTGATTAAAATTTCGGCGATTTTAAGCGCCATTGCGGCATCGCCGTTTTTGATGAACCGGAATACCGCCAGCATCGCGATCCGCCGCTCCCACAAGTTTTTTGATTTGGCCAATTTGGGCAAGATTGACTTATCCCTGTTTTCCAGATACGCGCCGGCGATTTTTGGCGCCGACAAATCCACCAAATCCCAATTGTTGACGAATTTCGCATTGGCCAAATACAGATCAAAGATCTCCTTGCGCGACGGTTCATCGCCCTTTTCAAATTTTTCCGCCAAAATCAACAGCGCGGCCATTCGTTCTTCGTGGATTTCGGCGTGCAAAAGGATTTCGGCCTCCCCGATTGAAATTCCGCGCCAGTATTTTTTGATTATCGCCCTTGTCTGCGGCACGGCCACTCCCAAAAATTTGTCGCCCTCGGCATATTCACCCTTACCGGTTTTGAAAAACCTTTGCAGTATTTTCGCTTTTTGGGGATTTGCCGCTTGGTGCAAATCCTCGCGCAAATTTTCCAACGCGCATGGGTTTTTATTTTTCATTTTTCAAAAGATTAACCAGAGTTTTGATGTTTCTTTTCGCATGGGCGCGCCCCATTTTTTCAATTTCGCGCAGGCGGGTAAAATCAAATATTCTGAAAGAATCTATTTTGGGCTTGAACAGAAAATCGCAATCCCGGGCCTCGTAGCGATTCAACTGCTTGTCAAAAATATCAAACGTGCGCCACAAAATCGCCAGCTTCCCCATTTTGGCGACGTCTTTGCGGTCAATTTCGCTGATGGAATAAATTGAAGAACCGATGACAAAATCCGCCCCCATCCGGCGGACGTCTTCGGCGGGCAAATTGCAAGTCACGCCGCCGTCAAAATAATAGTCGCGGCCGATCTTTTTAATCGGCGACAAGGCCGGATAGGCCGACGACGCCATCACCGCGGCCACCGGATCCCCGCGGGAAATCATTTCCTTCCGGCCGGTGGCGATATTGGTCGCGACGCCGGCAAAATTTATGCCCAAATCGGCAAAACTGCGGCCGGCGGTCCTTTTTTCCAGCAATGATTCCACCAGCTCGCGAATCCGGCGCGGGCCGCCGATGAGCAGATACTCTTTTTTTTGGAAAATTTTGGAACCGGCAAGTTCGTCAAAAAAATCGTGCAATGCCTTTGCGCCGCCCAGCGCGTAAATCAGGCCGATGATCGCGCCCGACGACACGCCGCAAAGACAGTCGGGCTTGATGCCCGCTTTTTCAATTTCCTCAATGATGCCGATGTGCGCCGCACCCAGCGCGCCGCCGCCGGAAAGCGCCAAACCGATTTTTTTTTCGTTGAACATAACGAAATTATCAGTTATCAGTTATTGATTATTGATTATTGATTATTGATTACGGTTTTATTTTAACATAAATTGCTTCGGCGCGACACGACATTGACTCTTTCGGGCAAAAGTGATAGAAAAACAAACGTGTCTACCAATCGGTAGGTAAATTCGCGGACGGCAACCCTAAATCAACCAAAATTATGGAAGAAAAAGCCGGCCGGCGGACGGAAATCATCCGCGCGGCCAAAAATCTTTTTGCCAAAAAAGGATACTCGGCGACCTCAATGGATGAAATCGCCGAAAAAGTCGGCATCACCAAGGCGTCGCTCTATTATTTTTTTGAAAGCAAGGAACGGATATTCGCGGAAATCATTGAGGAAGTCCTTGCCGAAATCAGAAATTATCTGGCCATGGAATTGAAGATTTGCAAAGAATGCGCCCGGCCGCTGGCGGAAATGATTGACCGCACCATTTCCATTTGCCTGAAAAACGGCATCGTGATCCGGTCGGTTGACGTGAAGATGGCCAACATCCATCCGATAATCTTTCAAAAGATACTGCCGGCCTTGGCCGCCGTCAAAAAAAATTTGCGCCAAACACTGGCTTGCCACGGCGTCGCGCAAAGCGAACTGGCCGCCGAAGTGCTGGTGAATTCAATTCACGCTTATATATTGCAACGCAAGCACGGCATCAAAGTCGCCCCGCAAAAAGAATACAGCCAATATCTGGCGTCGCTGTTCGCGAAGTGAATTGCCGGCGGGCGGAGTATGCCAATCATTTTTTCAAATAACAAAAATTAATTCCAATCAATTTTATGATTTCCATCAAAAAACATAAGTTTGGATTCCTGTTCGCCGTTCTTGTCATTGCCCTGGTATCGGCGGCAATCGGCAACCAAATGAAAAACGGCGCGCAGAGCCAAACTGAAGAATCAATCCCCGCGGTGAAGCTGATCGCCGTCGGAGATTTTCGGGAACAAAAAACCGTGCGGGTGGAGGGCGGCACCGTCCGATCGCTTGATCAAGCGGATTTGAAAAGCCAAATCTCCGCGCAAATCACCGCGATTAACGTCAAACTCGGCGATCAAGTTCGGGCCGGACAAATCATCATGCAATTGCAAAACGGCGACATAAGCGCGCAGTTGGAGCAGGCGCGGGCGCGGCTTGACGAATTGAAAAAAGGCGCGCGTGACGAAGAATTGAATCTTGCCCGAACCGCCAACAACGAAGCCAAGGCTGCGTTGGTGAATTCCATAAAAGACGCCTACGCGAAATCCGATGACGCGATCCACAATCATATTGATAAGTTTTTCACCAACCCGCGCGGGAAAAATATCCGATTCTCCATCATTCTAAACGTCGGCGGCAGTCAGGTGAGTTTCTATCCTTCGGATTCGGATTTGGGACAGCGCGTCGCGGATAGAAAATACAAAATTGAAACGATGCTTGACGAATGGAAAAACCTGCTGGGCGGCGCCGACGCGGCGGCGGATGACGCCGACATTGAAAACATCTTGGCGGTTTCCAAAAAAAATCTGCGGGAAGAGATTGATTTCGCCAACGAAATGGCGCCGCTGGTAAACAGTCTTTCCAGCGACAATTCAACCTATAAAACCATCATTGACGGCTATAAAACCGAATTCTCGGCCGCGCGCAGCACCATCAACGGATCGCTGGCATCCCTGCAAGGTGCGCTTGCCGCCCGGGAAACCGCCCGGCAAACTTTGGAATTGAAGCTTGCCGGTGCAAGCCCCGAACAACTGCGGCAAGCCCAAGCCGCCGTTGACGCGCTTGAATCAACGCTGGCCAAAACTTCAATCGTTTCCCCGATTTCGGGGCAAATTTCTTACATCAACGGCCGCGTCGGCGAGTTGGCCGGCGGCGGCAGTTTGGTCGCCAGCGTGGTTAATCCCGACGCTCTGCAAATAAAAGCCTATGTTTCCGAAAACGATTTGCGCGAGATCGCGGAAGGCACGGCGGTGAAAATAGACGGCGGCGGCACAGGAATTTTGCAAACAATTTCGCCGGCGGCGGACAGCCAAACAAAAAAATCCGAAATTAATGTTCTGATCGCAAAATCCGGAAACGCACCGATCATTGTGGGGCAAACCGTGGGATTTGAAATCGCCGCCAAAGGCGGCGCCGATACAAACGCCTATCTTTTGCCGATTGAGGCGATCCAATTCACCGCCAACGGCAATTATGTTTTGACAGTCGGTGCCGAAAGCGCGCTGGAACGGACTCCGGTGGCCACCGGCAACATCGTAGGTGAAAAAATCTATGTTGTTGGAGGTCTTGACGGCGACGCCAAAATCGTCGCGTCCACCCGCGGATTGAAAAGCGGCGACATCGTTAAAATTGAAAAATAAACGAAAAAATTTTAGTTTATGGAATCCAAACCTTCTTTTGACCAGCTTTATCTGGACCGGCTGAAATTCAAACCGGAACTGAAAAAAATGTGGCTCAGTTTTTTTGTCTACCGTTTTCGGGTGATTGTTTTGATGATCGCGCTAATCACCGCCTGGGGAATTTATTCGTTTGCAAAACTGCCGCGCGAATCCAACCCCGAAGTCAAAATTCCGATTGCCGTGGTCAGCACGGTTTTTCCCGGCGCCGCGCCGGCCGATATTGAGGAATTGGTAACCAAAAAAATCGAAACCAAAATTGCGGGAATTTCGGGCATTGACACCGTTACTTCCCAGTCGTCAAATTCAATTTCCAGCGTCGTGGTGCAGTTTGACGCCGATCTTGATGTTGACGATTCCATCCGCAAGGTCCGCGACGCGTTGGGCAATGTTAAAAACGAACTGCCCGAAGACGCCGGCGACCCGGCGGTGAGCGAAGTGTCGCTGGACGACACACCGATACTCAGTGTCGCCCTGAGCGGCGATTACAACGGCTTCACGCTCTATGATTACGCCAAAGACATAAAAGACGAACTGGAAAAAATCCCCGGCGTGCGCGAGGTAAGCATCGCCGGCGGCGACCGGCGGGAAATTGAAATTAATTATTCTCCCGAAAAATTGAACCATTACGGCATCACCCTGCCTCAAGCCAACAACGCCGTCGCGGCGGCCAACATCGCTATTCCTTCGGGCAATTTTGAAGGTTCGGTTTATGTTTATCCGGTGCGCACCGACGGTCGGATATACGACGCCCGGCAATTGCAGGAATTGCCCGTCGGCACGGCCGGCGGCACGCCGGTTTTTTTGAAAGACGTCGCCTCGGTGAAGGAAACCGCCATTGAAAAAACGAAAATCTCGCGCATTGCTTCAAACGGGCAGTCGCCGAGCGACGCGGTAACCTTGAACATTGTCAAACGCACCGGCGGCAACATCATTGACACCGTCGCCCGGGCAAAAAATGTTTTAAACGGCTTCACCCGGGAAATTCCCGGATTGAAATACGACACCACCTACGATCAGGCAAAATATATTCAGGAAGATTTTGACCAATTGACCCATGATTTTGTTTTGACTTTGTTCTTGGTGATGGGCGTACTCTTTCTGCTGATCGGATTAAAGGAAGCTTTGGTCGCGGGATTGGCGATCCCGCTGGTGTTTTTCATCACTTTCGGCGTAATGGAGACCGCCGGGATCACCCTCAACTTTCTGTCGCTGTTTTCCCTGCTTTTGTCGCTGGGGCTGATCGTTGACGACGCCATTGTCGTGGTCTCGGCCACCAAACAATATATGCGCACCGGCAAATTCACGCCCGAAGAAGCGGTGCTCCTGGTGCTGAACGACTTTAAAGTGGTGCTGACAACCACAACCCTCACCACCGTCTGGGCGTTTTTGCCGCTCTTGTTCTCTTCGGGAATTATGGGACAATTTTTGAAATCCGTACCCATCACGATTTCGGTGACCCTGCTGGCAAGCTTGGCAATCGCGCTCATGGTCAATCATCCGCTGGCGGCGATTCTGGAGCGCGTGCGCCTGACAAAGAATTTCTTTTTCCTCTATTGCGCGGCGCTTGCCGGACTGGCGGCAATTATGCTTTTCCAAAACAATGTCTTTGCGCAATTCGGCGGCGCGATAATCCTTCTTGCCGCCGGATTGATGGCATATTGGTATGAAAAAGGCGGCAAGAACGCACTGGAAAACAACCGGCGCCTGATGCGGCGCGAAGCCGAAGACGATGAAGCGATCAAGCAAAAAATGTGCGGTTTGGAAACGCGGGAAAACGCGGGTTTTTCACACCGCCTGCTCCATGGCATCATTAACCTGAGCGCCACCCTTCCCGTTTATGAAAAATATCTTTCCCCCTTGATTGACAGTAAAAAATCGCGGCGGCGTTTTTTCGGCGGCATCGCCGCGCTTTTCGTCGCCGCGGCGGCCCTGCCCGCCGCCGGCATCTTGAAATCCGAATTTTTCCCGGCCGATGATTTCGGTTATATGTATATCAATATTGAAACTCCGATCGGCTATCGGCTTTCCCAGACCGACGCAATCATCAAAAAAATAGAGGAGAAGCTTCTGCAATACGAAGAAATTGACAATTTTTCCACGACCGTCGGCGGCGCGGTTTCCCTTTATTCCTCCGGCGGATCGGGCGGCGGCGGTTCAAACAAAGCTTCCATCACCATCAATCTGGTTGAAAAAAACCGGCGCGAATTGAAATCCTATGAATTGGAAGAAATTTTGCGGCGCGAATTTGCCGGCATTCCGGACGCTAAAGTTACCGTGGTTTCCCTGCGCGGCGGGCCGCCGGCCGGATCCGCCTTTCAGGCGGAAATCTCCGGATCGGATTTGGATGAATTGAAAAAAATCGCCGACGACTTGCAACCCGTGCTTCAATCCGTCCCGGAAGTCGTCAATGTTTTGACTTCGCTCAAAGAATCGGTGCCGCAATACACTTTCAACCTTGACCATAACAAATTGGCGCAAAACAATCTCACCGCCGCCTATGTCGGCTCGGTTTTGCGCGCCGCGATTTCCGGCGTTGAGACCACCTCAATCCTGCGCGGCAACGAAGACGTTAAAGTCATCGCCCGGTTTGACCCCGCCGCCATTCCCGATCTGGCGGCGATACAAAATCTGCAAATCGCCAACGGCGGCGGCAGGCCGGTCTATTTGAAAGACGTTTCAAGAATATCGCTGGACCCTTCGGTGGAAAGCATAATGCGCGTTGATCAAAAGCGCACCGTCAATTTGACCGGCGACATTACCGCCAGAACCACTTCCGACGCGGTGTTGTCCGAATTCAAAAAGAAAACCGCATCATACGAACTTCCCGAAGGCTACGAGATATCCTACGGCGGCGCCAACGAAACCAATGCCGAATCGGTGCAATCAATCATCGCGGCAATGGGAGTCGCGTTCATCCTGATCGTGGCCACGATGGTGGTCCAATTCAATTCGTTCATCAAGGCCGCGATCGTGTTGATCACGATGCCGCTGGCGCTGATCGGCGTGTTCTTCGGCCTCACGTTGTTCGGTATTCCGTTGAGTTTTCCGGGCCTGATCGGCATTCTGGCGCTGTTTGGCATCGTGGTGAAAAACGCCATTATCCTGATTGACAAAATCAGCCTGAATCTCAACAACGGCATCGGTTTCCGCGATGCGATTATTGACGCGGGAAAATCCCGTTTTGAAGCGATTTTCATCACTTCGTTTTGCACCATCATCGGCATCGTCCCGATCACGCTTTCGTCAACGACCTGGCAAGCGCTGGGCGCGGCCATTATCTGCGGCCTGTCGGTATCGTCATTTTTCACTCTTTTTATGGTGCCGGCGCTTTTTGCCGCTTTCTTCAATCCCGAAAAAAACGCGGCGGCTTAACCGGCGCGTTTTGAATTTTCAGCACTCGCTTTTATACTCCTTTCTTTCGGCATACTCCTGCCGTTTACCCGTGTTCCATTGCCCCACCGGCCGCAGATAGCCGCACACCCGCGAATAGACCTCGCAAGGCCGGTAATCCGCCAGCCGCGGGCTGGTGTCATAACAATTGCGGCACTTGAAAATCTCATACTCTTTGCCGTCTTCGTCTTTATAGGCCAGCAAGACCCCGTTTTTGATCTCGTCGCCGTTAAGCTCAATCGGCGCCTGGCAATCATGGCACTTTTGGTCAGGATCCATAATTTTTAAAAACCCAAATGCCAAAGTCAAACGCCAAAACAAATCTGAGTTTCAAATTTCAAATATCAAATTGTAAATTATCTTGAAATTTTGATTTTGGATTTATTTTGACGTTTGTCATTTGAATTTTGACATTAACTTTTTGTGTTTTCATTCTATCCGACCCAAATTCGCCGTCAAGTCCCCGTATTTTTCCCGCCAAAACACCGCGCCAAATTATAAAATAAAAAGGAGGAGTCGCTAAAAAAATCAGCGAACTCCTCATCCATCTACCGACGCGGATATTGCGTCGGGATATCCGTGCCGGACAGCTGTTTTTCCCGAACAACAGTTTCGGGAAAAACAGCAAGAACAAGTAGCAACATATCAGAGCGATGAAAAGCCTGATGCATTGTTCCCCAAAAATTCACTCTCTCACCTCCTTTCAATCACTCCCTCCTAAGGAGCGTATGGTGCCATAATACAAAAAATATCAAAAAAATCAACTCTCTGTATGTGTATGCAATTTTCAGAGGGTCTAACCCTCTGAAAACCCTCCGCAAAACTACCACGCCGGCTTGGGATCGCTCACCCCGCCCTCCTCACAGCTGTAAACGACAACATCTCCAGAGCTTGACCAGAGCCAATACCTCCCCGCCGGCAATTCAAACTCAACGTATTTCGTTTCAGAAAGACTGATATTTTTTACCGTATTCGTCGTAATATCTCTCTGCGAATCGTATTCGGGCAAAGCGGAGCTATTGCCCATAAAAATAGCCGTGGAGCCAAGCGACGATCCTGAAAATCCGCTGTGCGGAAACCGTTTGGCAGTAATATATAGCTTGCCTCCATTTGTGGTAAATTCAGCTTTTATGGCAAATTAACAAAACTGGCAAAGGAAAGACTATATAATATTGTTGCTAACAATAAGATCGATAAAACAACAATCATCACAATTTTTAATATTGTTTTTTCAGTTTTGATAAAAAGCAATAATAATAAACTTCCCATGAGACCGACTGTCTTGATGAAAAATAATGATTCTTTAGCAATTTGCGAAATTTCCAAATTGAATAAATCAAATTTTAATGATTCCCCGAGTTTAAAACTTATTCCAAAAAAAATCTCTCTTATCCAATAAAATAATATTACGGTTACCTCGGGATTGATAATCTCCGGCACCAGAAACATCGCCAAAAAAACCGCCAGCCATATTTTTTGCTTTTTTGCCATATTGTTTTGTTATTTTTTGTTTTTCACTTAATCCTCACCCGTTCCAATCCGCTCAACAACGCTTGGGCGATTTCTTGGCCGACGGTTCCCCGCTTGGCCATCAGTTGGATTTCTTTGGCCAGCAGATCTATCTGCCGGTTGATCAGCCTCCCCGCCGCGGCAATCGCCGCGGTTTTGGCTTTTTGCGGCAAACGGCTGTTGGCCTGCAATTTTTCCCGCGCGGCAAATTCTTTTTGCAAGAGTTTCAACTGCGCCAGAATAACCGCGCGTTGCGGGTTTTTAATCAGCCCGGCGGCAACATAGCGGTTAAAGTCGGCCATCAATTCATTGATGGTGAAAGTTTCATCCTGGGAAATAGTTTGGTCAATTTTTCCGTCGCCGTCGTTGTCAATTTTAATGATTGTTTCCCGTCCGTTCAATTCAATCCCGCCGGAAAGATTTTTTGACACCGGCAAGAGAGAGAAAACCCGCGGCTCTTGGAGAAGATCGTCTTCCACCGCGCGGGCGGTGAGAGTGAAAAAACCGTCGCCTTCGCCTTGCAGGCTGATTTGGTATTGCTGGTTTTCATTTTGGGGCAGATAGACGAATTTTTTCCCGTTGTTGATTTCAAACATCGCCCCGGGAATCTCATTTTTGGGGCCGACGCCGGCAACATCTTCAATGATGTTGCCGTCCTGATCGGTTACCTTGATCGCCAGCGGGCTGTCAATGCGGAGCGCGATTCCCAGAAGGCGGCAGAGGCGTTCATTTTCCAGCAATTGGGCGCGGGTGATGATTTTATTGTTCGGCAAAGGAATGTTGTTTTGTGAAATGATACCGGCGATTTTTTGGCGGATGCCGGCGGCGCTGGGCATTTGCCCGTGCTTGGCGTCGCGGACGTAGAAAGTGTTTTCGTCTTTTGCCAGTTTGCGGTTGGCCGATTCAAACGGCACGGTATCGTCGCCGTTGGCGAATTCAAAATAATCGTAGTATTGATGAATGCCGGTTTTGTTCTGCATATCCAGCAAGGTGGAAAAAGTCGCCGAACGGCAACCGGCGATATTGTAACTGTCAATGCTCTTGTTTGCCATAATTTCATAGATGGCGTCGGCGTCAAATTCGTCGGAATGGAGATTGGCGGCATTGGTCAGGGCGGTATTGTTGGCGCCCGCGCCGGCAAGATAGATTCGGGTTTGCGTCCAGTCAAGATTTTGAGTTTCGTTGACTCCCCAACGATCGGTTTCTTTGAGAATTCTCACCCAGCTTCCTTTGGCGGAAAAATAATTCTTGGCGGGAAGCAAATCATAGGCGGCCGGCATATTTTGAGAGATTTTTTTTAATTCCTGAGGATTCAATCCGAATACGCCGAAATCCGTGCCGGCGATCAGCCCTCTTCCCGCCAGCGGCGCGCCCAAATTCGGCACGCCCAGAAACACCAGCTTGCCGATTCGGGGATTGCCGTTTTCCAGAACATACTTTTTGGCAATCAATCCGCCCAAACTGTGGGCAATCACGTCCACCTTGCCCGTGGGAGAAATTTTTGCCAGCTCTTCAATTTTTCGTCCCAACAAAACACTGTTAGTGACATCCATTTGGCCGGTTCCCTTCGGTTTGGGATAAACTCCGCTGACGCCATAGCGCCAATCGTAAGGGAAGGTGTAGAAAGTCTGATTCTCACTCCCCTCGTTGACATCATATCCCTGCGCAGCAAACTCATACATCAGACCTTGGGTATAGTCATAGTCCCAATAAAGTGGAATATTTTTCTTTTTTATTACTCCCGCTAAAGATAGCTCTTGATTGACTGCAAATAAATTACTATTGAATTGTATCTCGTCAAGAAATTCATCACTGATAGACGCTGTTAAAGCAAGCGGATCTACCCACAATAATTCATCTCCCCTTTTAATCTCCGTTCCCAATAATCCCGGCACAAAAAGCACCGGCGTGCGGGATAAAATTTTTACCTCCGGCGCGGGATCAAAGAATTCTTCGGGAGGAGCAACCAGATCAATCGTCAATCGTTCATCGGCGCGGCAAATCACCACTTCGTCGGACAAGCGCAAATCAGTTTCCGACGCGTCAAAAAAATCTTCCGGCGGAGTTGCCAGATCAATCACTTCCCTCGCATCGGCATGGCAAACCACCACCTCATCGGGCAAAAGAAACGGTGGATTATCAACAGCAAAGAAATCCGCGGGCGGGGTTGCCAGATCAATCGTGGTGGTCGCATCCGCGTCTTCAATGATAATCTCGGGCAACTCCTGCGCCCAAGAATAGGCGAATAAAGAAAACGCGACCGGCAAGAATACAAACAACGGTAAGCATCGCTTCATATCCCATTGATTAAATTAAACCAGATTAAAAATTAAAATTTGGAGTTTGGCAAATCCTGACAAATTTTGCGGTCGCAAAATTTGTTCGGATTTTAATTGTTACCGCTTCCCCCCGCGCCAAATTCGCTAATTGCCGTAGATGAAGACACGCACTCCGTTGGCGCCTTTGGCGCCTTGATTTTTGCTTATTCTGACAGTATGGCTTTTTTGATCGTTGAATTTTTCCGGGGCATAAATATACTCGCCGTAGGTAAATCGGGAACAACCGGCGCCGCCGAGTTTGGCAATCGCGTCTTCAAGGGCGACTTCCAGCATTAACGCCTTCCAATTTAATACAAGACCGATGAAAAACAAAACCGGCAATCAAAAAGCCGGCAATCCTTATGGCGATATTTTAATTGAAACTGATCGCGAACGGCAAACTTTATTTTCCGGCGGTTTTTCTCCTCCCATAGAGAAACAAAGTATTTTTCCGGCGCCAACGTGCGCCGGATGTTTTAATTATATCACCCTTTGATTTTCCCGCAATCCCCAACTTGGCGCGGTGAAACCTGAGCAAAATATTTTAAGGCCTGAATGCTCTGACATTTCAAGCCAAAGGTATAGCTTTTAATTGAGGCTCGGAAATACCCTTCTTCCGATGCCTCGCATGGCGATGCAGGAAAGCAACAACGGTTCCTCCCTCCTATTTGGTTGTTGCTTGCTACCCTCCACTATCTTTTTTGCATCGCCACTTTTTTTAAAATTTCAAAAGCGCCCGGCGCTTTTTTGGTTTATGGGGCGCAATATTGTAAAATGAGGGTATTAATCGTATCGCCGGATAAACGATAAAAATCTTATTATGCAAAACGAATCATTGGATAAATTTTTCCATCCCAAAACCGTCGCCGTCATTGGCGCCAGCGACCGCCTCCATTCGGTGGGCGGCGCAATTTTTTCAAACATTAAAAACAGCGCGTTTGCCGGAAAAGTGTTCCCGGTCAACAACAAAAACGCCGCCGTGCAAGGCCGGAAAGCGTTCCCTTCCGTCGGCGATATCGGCGAAAAAGTTGATTTGGCGGTGATTGCCGCACCGGCACCCGCGGTCTTGCCGATTTTGGACGATTGCGCCCGCGCCGGCGCGGGCGGCGCGGTGATCGTGTCGTCGGGATTCAAAGAATCCGGCAAACAGGGAAAAAAGGATTTTTCTGCGATACAAAAACTCGCCCGGACTTCGGGAATGCGGATTTTGGGACCCAATTGTCTGGGATTTGCCAATCCCCGCGCGGAACTGAACGCCAGTTTCGCGCCGCAATCGCCCCTGCCGGGAAGCATCGCTTTTATTTCCCAAAGCGGTGCGCTTTGCGGCACTCTTTTGGATTGGTCTTTGCGCGACAATATCGGTTTTTCGCATTTTGTGTCCATTGGTTCGGCCGCCGACATTGATTTTGCCGAAATGATTGAATACTTTTCCCGCGACAAAAATGTCGGCAGTATTCTGCTCTATATGGAATCTTTAAACGACGGCCCGCGCTTCATCGCCGCGGCGCGGGAATTCTGCCAAACCAAGCCGATAGTTTGCCTGAAGGCCGGCACCAATTCCGCGGGTGCAGTAGCGGCGGCGTCGCACACCGGCGCGATTGCCGGCAACGACAAAGTCTTTTCGGCAGTCTTTGAACGCGCCGGAGTGATTCGCGCCGCCACCATCAGCGAATTTTACAATTATGCCCGCACGCTCAACCATTGCAAAAAACCGCAAGGCCGCCGTTTGGCAATTGTCACCAACGCCGGCGGATCGGGCGTCATTTCCACGGATTTTCTGGCGCAAAACGGCGGCGAACTGTCAAAATTGGCGCCCAAAACGATCAAAACGCTGGCCGGCGCACTGCCGCCGGCGGCCAGCCGCGCCAATCCAATTGATGTTTTGGGCGACGGCGCGCCGGAACACTACCGCGCCGCCGTGAGCGCCTGTTTGGAAGACAAAAATGTTGACGGCATTATGGCAATCATCTCGCCGCAAGCCGTCACTCAAAGCAAAAAAATCGCCGAAGAGATCGCCGGCATCGGCGGCATTGCCGCCAAACCGGTCTTCATTTCTTTTATGGGCGCGGCCCGGGTGGCCGAAGGCGTGGAAGTTTTCCGGCGCGCCGGCATTCCTACCTATCGCACGCCCGAAAAAGCCATCGCCTGTTTTTTGGGGTTGGCAAAATGGCAAAAAGATTTGAACCGGGCGAAAAAAACTTTTTCCCAAGTCCATTTTGACTTTGATTCCGCCAAAAATGCCGCGGCGGAAATCTTTGCCGCCGCCGCGGCGACAAAACAGAATATCATTGACGGCGGGCCGGCGCGAAAAATCCTGCAAGCCTATGGTTTGCCCGTCAATCCGGCGCGAGCGGCAAGGACCGCCGGACAAGCTTCGGCCATCGCCAAAAAAATCGGCTTCCCCGTGGCGTTGAAACTGCAATCCGGCCTGACGCACAAAACCGAACTTGGCGGCGTGTGTTTGAATCTCGGTACCGCCGCCGAAGTCAAAAAAGCGTTTGAGGAAATCAAAAAGAACGCCAAAAAACATTTGCAAGCGAGAGATTTTCGGGAAATCACCGTGGAAAAAATGATTAACAAGAAATATGAATTGATCGCCGGTGTTAAAAAGGATCCTCTCTTCGGCCCCGTGATCGTTTTCGGCGCGGGCGGCACCGCCGTGGAAATTTTTGACGATACCGCCATCGGCCTGCCGCCGCTGGACGCCGCCGGCGCAAAAGAATTGATGGCCAAAACCAAAATTTTCAAACTGCTCAAGGGCTACCGCAACATCAAAGGCGCGGACATTGGAGAGCTTGCCGGCGTGATGGCGCGTTTTTCCCGCTTGCCGCTGGATTTTCCCCAAATCAAAGAAATTGACATCAATCCGCTGGCAGTCGATCAAACCGGCATCGTCGCTCTTGACGCCAAAATCATTCTGGAAAATTAAAAATCAAAACTCAATGATGGCACGATCGCCAATCCGCGCGCCGATTTTTTGCACTTGGCCGGCAACAATCTCCAGCACGTATTTTGCCATCCCCCCGGGAACATAGCTCGGACAGGGATCGACGGCGCACGGCGCCGTGTTTTCCGAAATTCCAACGATTTCGCCGACAGCGTCCATCCAGACAATATCCAATGACATTAAGGTGTTCTTCATCCAGAAAGAATGTTTTTCTTCCCGGTCAAAAACAAACAGCATCCCCTCGTTTTCGCCCAGGCTTTCCCGAAACATCAATCCCCGCGCGCGATCAGCGGGCGTTTTGGCAATCTCAATCTCATAACAAAAGCCATTCAGACAAGCTCGCGGCGCGTTAATCTCAACCGCGCTTCCATTTTTCCGCGGGAAAGAAACAATAATGCCGGCAATAAAAATCACTGCCGCAAAAACCAAAATTATCAAAACTTTTTTAGCCATACGCACCTTTTCACAGCGACTCTCTTACCAAACTTTGTTGAATTCCCAACCTTGTTTTTTGGCGTTTTCAAAATAATTGCGCAAAATTGTTTCGGAATTCCGGTCAGTCTGATTTTTGCCGATAATGTAATGCATGCAAAGCAACAATCCCAGATAAGAATCCCCGTTTAATTCGTAAGTATCGCTCGCGCCATCATATTTGCAGTTAAGGCAAAACACCAGGCGGTCGGGATTTGGCTGCAGCAACATACCATGCGCCGCGTTAGAATATCCGCCCGCGTCCGCGCCGATGCCGTCCAGCGTTTCGGCAATTTTCCGCTTGGCCATTCTGCCGATAATTTCGTATTTATCGTCGGCAAGAAAGAAAATGAATTTGTATTTGCGCAAATCGGGAACCTTGAGGCTTTCAATCTTTTCTTTTAGGCCGCTTACATCTTCTCTTAAAATACCGTAAAGCATTGCCGCGTATGTGCTTACATTGTAAGTCGGCGGTTCCATAATCGCGGGAAACACGAAAATATCTTCGGGTTTCAAAAACTTGCCCGCGGGCGGTTCGGGGTTGGAAGTAATCAACTTGGGCCGCCAGTTGTTTTCGGTGAGCCATTGCGCCATTTTAACGCCGTCTTTCGCGCCCGATGCGTTAACAATGTAAACATCCAAATCTTTTTCCGGATTATTTTCAAAAAATAATTTGTAATCGACGACCGAAAACCCGCAACCGCCAAAATTCTGCGCCAATATCCGGCCGGTATTGTCGGCATCGCCGCTGCCCACAAAAACATTGCGGGAGCTTTTTTTGATTTCAAATTTAGGATATTCCCACTTGGGTAAATTTTCCAAAGTTTGCCGCACGTAATAATCCAGCGTTTCAATTTTTTGATTCTCCAAATTTTCCATAGTTTTGCGAGTTTTTTTACTATGCCGTTATTCTAACAAAAAATCGCCCGAAAGGCGATTTTTTTGGCATTTAATCAATGAAGGTAAGCGCCTTGCCAAAATTGGCGCCCCGGCCGGTTCTGCCGATGCGGTGGACATAGTCCTCCCAAGTTTGCGGCAGATCATAATTGATCACATGCGTCACATGGGCGATATCCAATCCGCGCGCGGCGACATCGGTGGCCACCAAAACTTGAACGCGATCGGATTTGAAAGTTTCCAACGCCTTGACGCGCCGCGAATATTTCTTGTCGCCATGGATGGATTCGGCCTTAATGCCGGATTTTTCCAAAGTCTTGCAAAGCTTTTCCACGCCGAATTTCGTGCGGCCGAAAATCAGAACCTTTTTGAATTCTTCCCGAACAAGCATTTCGCGCAAAAGGTCAACCTTGTTGCGCCCGGCGACTTTCACCACATCCTGCTCCACATTTTTTGAAGTGTCGCGGGTCTTGATGGAAATAAAAACCGGTTCGCGCAAAAATTCGCCGATCAAGCGTTTGATTTCCGGCGACAGCGTCGCCGAGAAAAACAAGGTTTGCCGTTCCTTGGGCATACCCGCCATCAGAAACCGCATATCGGCGATGAATCCCATATCCATCATCCGGTCGGCTTCGTCCAAAACGATCGCGGAAAATTCCGCCAAATTGATCCTTTTGCGGTCAATAAAATCTTTCAACCGCCCCGGAGTGCCGATAATGAAATTGTTGAAATAACGCAATTGCGCCAGCTGGCGGCCAACGCTTGCCCCGCCCACGCAACACGCCGAGAACATTTTCATTCCTTGCGCCAATTTTTTAAATTCTTCATCGGTTTGCGCCGCCAGTTCGCGCGTGGGCGCCACGATCAGAATCCTCATTCGCCGATTTGATAAAACCTTGTTGATCAGCGGCACCAAGAACGCCGCGGTTTTGCCCGTGCCGGTATCGGCAACCCCCACCACATCCGCACCGCTCAAGACCGGCGGAATCGCCAATTCTTGGATCGGCGTGGCATTTTGATAGCCGACGGCCGCAATTCTTCGCTTGAGAATTTGATCAATTGAAAAATCGGCAAATTTGGCGCTTTCTGTCCGTTCGCCTCCGTTGCCGTCAACCATAACGGCCTTATTCACGAATTTTGCCGGATCAATTTTGATACCGCCAAAACCTCTTTTCTTCGCGCCGAAATTTTTGGGAGCGCGATAACGCGGCCGGCGATCGCCGACCGAAAACGATCTTGACTTCATAAAATAACCGCCAAAACCGCCATTTCTTTCTTTTGTCTGCATACTTTTCTTCCTTTTTGGCCCGTTATGTTTTTCAGGGCGCTTGCCAAACGAAAAACCGGCCAATATTTCATTTCGCCAGTTTTTCAAGAGCCGCGATACTGCCGGTTCTCACTGAGGACAGGATTGATAATAACGCCTGAACAAAAACTAACGAGAATTTCAATTATGCTTCCATTCAATCACAAAACGGCAAAATTGTCAATAGCGTGTGTTATTAACCGCGGTCAATCACGAATCGGCGCGGAAATCACCCCGGGCTTGAAATTCATTTGGCTCTCAAAGAAAACTTTGTCAATCGCGCTTTCAAAACAAGCTCTCTGCGCGCCGTGCTCCCATCCTTTGGGAGATGTGGCAACTCCTTCCCGCCCGTAGCCATAATAATACGCATAATAATCCGATCCGGGCTTGAATTCCGCGGCAAAATCCGCGCACAACTCAAATGACAGCTCGCCCGTCACGGCATAATCGTAGCTTTTTTGCGTTGCCGGATCCGCCGGCATTGAATATCCCAAAGCATCAAGTTCGGATAAAGATTGCGGCAACTGCCCGCGCGATTGCCAAAAATTGACCACCGCATACTGCAAGTTCTGCAAATCGTTCACCCGGCGCTCGTCAAAACGGACATCACGCTGTTTTGCCGGCGATCCCGCCAAGACAAAACCATAGGCGATGCTGGCAAAAACGATTGCGCCGACAATCCACGCCAATTTTTTGGGCAACGCCGAGGCGATTTCGCGTTTTTTCAAGTCCCACAGGTAATAACCGAAAACTCCCGCGGCCGCAACCAAAATCACCAGCAATTTGAGAAAAAACTGGACTGTCAGATCGCCCTTTAAAAAATTAAACACAATCGTCACCGAATCAATAATCATGGTCATCGCCGCGACAAACAGAGTGATATACCACAGCCACTTGCGGATTTTCACTTCGCGGCCGGCCGGATCGATTTTGAATCCCCGGCCAATGATCCAGGAAACCAGCACATAAACCGGATACGACACCGCCAGCATTGATGTCGCCCAGAGCAATGTTTCGTAGCGGCCGGCATACATCCCCATGGGATTTAACTTATCGGGAAACAAAAAGTTGATATATTGCCACCACAACGCGATAAAACCGATCACGCCCATATAAAGCGTCGCCGCCGACAGCAAATGCAAAAAGAAATCCTTGGCCGTCTCCCGTTTTGTTGTTTCCATATTTTTTAGGTTATTATACGATAATTTTAATTTTCCCGGCGGTATTTGGCAAGGGTCAAGACGGCGACACGGGAATTGACCAATTCGTTTAATTTGGCAATGTCGCCGGATTTGGCCGCCGCGCGCACCGCGGTGGAAGAAAATTTTTCAAACCCTTTATCACCGATGATGTAATGATAATGATTAACGCCGAAATTGTCGCGGTTATAGATCATCACCGCGTTTTCATAGATAATGTCGTTGTTGTCGCGAATGCCGCGAATCATCACCGTCATATCTTTTTTGTTTCTCTTTTTCAAAAACTCGTCCAAAACGGTGACTTTGACGCCTTTGCCTAATTTATAGGTTTGCCACATTTCTTTGCATTCCCCGGGCGTGAAAATATTTTTTTCCCGCTTGACGGGATTGACCGAGCAGACCACCGATACCTCGCCAAACGCCTTGGCAGCGGCATTCGCCAACGCCACATGCCCGTAATGCGGCGGACAAAAAGTTCCCGGATAAATATAAACCTTTTTCATAATCCTTTAACAAAATCTTTTTGGCAAGCAATGGCAAGCGCAACGCACTCTTCGGGGTCATAACCCAAATCGTCGCACCAGCGGATCGTGGAAAAAATAATGTTTCCCATCTCCTTTTTCAACTCTTCCGGATTGTGGCAATTTTTGTCTTTGGCATCATTCCGCTCCCAGCGGCAAATGTCGCCAAAAACTTTTCCCATGCAAACAATAATTCTCGCCAAAGGCAATTTTTCATCGCCCCAAATCTGGCGGGCGGTGTTTAACAATTCTTTTATTTCCATAATAATTTTTTGTTGTTGAGATGGCTTGATTATAACAAAAAACCGCCCTAAAAGCGATCTCTGTAGGCAGAAAATTTTTTAGCTTAGCGATCACTGGCGCTTTGCGGCCGGACGGTATTTTTTGGAGCGGTGTTTTTTAACCAGGCGGCGGTGAGCGATTTTATTCTTGTTCTTGCTGGGATTATGAGAATTTTTCATATTTTTGATTGTTGACCGTCACTTCATCCTTTGATTTTTTATAAAAAGATTGCGCGGTGAGCCAAATGATAAACGGCCGGCGCAATTTTTCCAACGACCAGCCGTCCTCTTTGAAAAGAGACGATTTTTCTTGGCGAAAGCGCAACAACAAACCGCCGCTCGCCCGCAAATTGCTCGGCGACAACTTATTGTGCTCGGCCAAGAATTGCTCTTGAGTGATTATTTTCGTTTCAACAATTTTGACCGTGTTCTGCTTGATTACTGATTCCATACCCTAACCCTACACTATTATCGCCAAATGGCAAGCCAAAACGTCAAAACGCGCCGGATAAACCGGCGCGTTTTTATTGCGCTTGATTACGCGCGAGTAACGTTGACCGCCGACGGGCCTTTGTCGCCGTTGACAATCTCAAACGAAACCTTGTCGCCCACTTTCAACTCATCGTAAGCAACGCCTTTCAATTCCTTGGAGTGGAAAAACAGATCCTTTTCCTCTCCCTCGCGGGAAATGAAGCCGAATCCTCTTTCCGTGAGAGTTTTGATAGTTCCTTCCATTTTTTTGTTTTGCTTTTAAACAATAAGACAACCGACGATTTTTTAAAAAAATTGCCTTCTTGCCGTCAGAATAGACTAATTTTTTATTTTTGTCCAGTTCCGATGACTTAACCAACAAAAAATCACCAGAATAAACTACGCCAGGGCAAATCCCCGGAGTATTCTGGCGGATGAATAAACATAGATTTTTTAATACGGTTTATTATAATGGTAATAGAAAAAACAAAAGGTCGGTAACCATTCATAAAAAAAGAACCAAAATGAAAATCAAATATGTTTTGACGGCCGTTTCGGTCGCTTTGTGTTTCATTTTGTCCACCGCGGTTTGGGCGATGGCGCCTTCGGCAAACCAATACGGCAATGCCACTTCAAGCGCCGCCGCCGGCAACGGCAATCCGTCACGATTGGAAGCATTGCAAAAGCAATACGAGCGGCTGGCGGCGATGATCGCGGAATTAAAAGCCAAAATTGGGCAGGGATCCGCGTCGGTTGTCGCCGATCAAGCCCAACTGGACTGCGCGCGCGCCGCGGTGTCGGCGCGGGAAAGTGCGATCGTGTCGGCATACGGCGCGTTTAGCGATTGTGCGGCAACAACACTATCCGCCAGAAAAACCGCGCTTGAATCCGCCTGGAGTATCGCCGAAAGCCGCGAACGCAACAAGGCCGCAAACGATGCCTGGAACAAATTCACCCAAGACCAAAAAGCATGCCGGGAAAATCATAAAAAAACGGTAAGAGCCGCTTGGGACGAATTCAAGGACGCGATCAAAGATTGCAAGATCGTCAATGGCGAGGGCAACCGCGAAGGCGTTGATCTGTCGTTGGGCAGTTAGGAATCGCAAAAACAAAAACGGAGGCCGATGTGCCGCCGTTTTTGTTTTTGCGCCGCCGACAGTTTGTCAATCAAAAAATGAAATCAAATATTCATCAATGTCGCGCTGGTCAAGATCGTAAAAATACCTTCCTTCAGCGTGTAATTTCTGCGCCAGATCGCGCCCCACAAACCGCCAGTGCCACGGCTCATATTGGTAATAACGGTTGCTTTCCGGATACGAAAGGGCGAAGCCGTATTGATAACCGTTGTCTTCCAACCACTGATAGGCCTCCGTTTTTTCAAATCCCGAAAAACCCGCCCCGATCTCGGAATCGGTAAAATCAATTGTGGTGCCCAACTGATGTTCCGAATATCCCTGATCCGCCGAAAATCGATTGGCGCCCGATCCGTAAACCATTTTATAGGAAGCCTTGATCGCCGTTTGCTCGCCAAACGATCGGTAAGCGGAAATAATCTTGATGTCAATGCCATCCGCGGCGGCCGTTGCCATCATTACTTTCAGAAACGGCCATGCTTTGGCATGAAAAAAATAGTCTTCTTCGGGATTAAAAACATATTCTGAATCAATCTTCGCCAGCGATTCGGGAATATAATTCTCGTTTAAAAAATAAATCTTGGAATATTTTTTCAAGAGCTCCGGATCAATGGCTTTCAATTTTTCCAAAGTTTGCACCGAACCCTGTATCTGGCCGACCTGCGAATGCAAATCGTCCATCCGCGCTTTTTCTTGAAGATATTTTTCCATGGCGTCGTTATATTGCAGTCCCAAATGATCGCGCTGGGCGGAGGCGATTGCCAAATCGCGCTCGGTCCGCTCCAGCGATTTTTCCAACCCGTCAATCCTTGAAAGCAAATTTCCGGCAAACACAAAAAAACCTTCTCTGGTTTGTCTCAATTCGTTTTCAATGACGGTTTTGTTTTCTTCAAGCAAAAAAATCAGCGGAAACAAAATCACCAGCGCCGTGCCCGCCGCCAGCGCCGTAATTGCCAGCGCCGATTCAATGAATATTTTTTTTATTTTTTCTTTTTCCATGTTGTCTTTAATTTTTGTTGATCCGGCGCGCCAAAATTTGAAAATCATTTTTCAGGATTTCTTTCATATTGGCATTGTAGACCGCCACCGCGGGATGGTAAAGGGGGACGATGGTTTTGCCGCCAAATTCCACACCGGTTTCAAAAATTTGGCCGTGAATTTTGCTGATGCCTTGTATTTTATCCTTCAACCCGTATTTTTCCAGCAAAAACGCGACGGAAAAATTTCCCAGCGCGCCGATAATTTTGGGATTGATAACTTCAATCTGCCGTTCCAAGTAAGAAGTGCAAGCGGCAATTTCTTCGGGTAAAGGATTACGGTTGCCCGGCGGCCGATCTTTTAGAATGTTGCCAATATAAACCTCTTCTCTTTTAATTCTTGCGGATTCCAACAACTCGTCCAACACCTTGCCCGCCGCGCCGCAAAACGGACGCCCGGTCTTGGCCTCATTTAACCCCGGCGCTTCTCCCACAAGCATAATTGACGCATTATGATTACCTTGCCCGATCACCGGAAAATAATTGTTCTGCCGGCGGAATTCGCAAAGCGCGCACTTTCGGCAGGCCACCACCTCGTCCCTGATTTGTTTCATCGCCGGCGTTTTTTCCGAAATTTCATCCACGTTTGTCGCCATAAATTCACCGTTGTTAATTATTATTATTTTATCATACATCATACACTAAAATAAGAATCGTGTAAGCAGTATGCTCGGTAGCAACATAAAGAGCGCGCCGCGCAACAAAACAAACAGCAGATCAAGGCCGTCATATATCCAACATGGAATATGGGCCACGGCAACATCGCTTTAGCCAAATCAGGAACAATTAGGGAAAAACTATTGGACACAAAACAAATTTATGCTATCTTTCCATAAAGGATTGAAAATAATAATTCCTCCGCGTTAACGCGGAGGAAAAATAAAATATGGCAAAAAAAGCAAATTCGGCTTTTATGAAGCCGATGAATGTGAGCGATACGTTAGCCGCCGTCGTCGGCAATGGGCCGATGCCCCGTTCCGAAGTCGTGAAGAAGCTTTGGGAATATATTAAGAAAAACGGTTTGCAAGACCCGAAGAACAAGCGCAACATCAACGCCGATACAAACTTGCAGGCGGTGTTCGGAGGCAAGAAAGTGGTCAATATGTTTGAAATGACCAAGCTGGTCTCCGCCCACCTCTCATAGTTTGTCCAAATAAATCCTGCACAAAAAATCCGCTCTCGCGGGTTTTTTGATTTCTTCCCATTAACACATCCTTAAAAACTCAAGTTTGTAAGGATGTGTCTGATATGCGGCGGAACGCTTCCAAGAATTTAACAAAAGTTTTTCCGTAAGGCGTCAAAGAATGTTCCACGAATTTGCCGCGATATTTTTTGTTCACAAGACCGGCCGTGAAAAGCCGCCTTACATGCTCGCCAATGGTTTTTCCATTGGCATTTACAGCCTCAATGATTTCTTCCAATGTGATATTTTCTTGTTTGGCCAAAATCAGAAGAATTTCTATCCTATAATGATTGGCTATCCCTTTTAAATGCCGCTCCATTTGTTTGGCGGTTTTTATTTTTGCCATAATTATGTGTTATTTTTATTGCATCTTCATTATTGTTATGTAAAACATACCAACATACTCAAGTTTGTAAGGATGTTTTTATCAACAAAAATAAATTTGGTAAATGCGTTCGCTACGCGGACGGGCGGTCGGTTCTTTTGGATTTTTCTTGACGCCAGGCAAGCAAATAGAGCGCCCCGATCAAAAATGCCGGGACGGAGATAACCAAAAACCATGAAGCCATATACCATTCAACCCCGTTCTTTAATGATCCCGCCATCACCATAAAAATATAAAATATCCCGGCCGTAATAAACGTGATCCCTCCCACAAGCTCGCGCCTCCAAGAGAGTGCGACAACCGCCGCCAAAAACAGAACCGGGGCATTATGCACCAACAATCCCGTCGCGATTTCCTGCGCGCTTTTTCCTGGTTCAAAAACGTCCAATGAAAACATCATCAGGAATAACACGAACAATGCCGACATTACCCGCGGCGCCCAAACAATGATTTTTTCTTTATTCATAATTTTTAATTTAGATTCGCTGTTTGAATATTAACGCAACGGATTACTGATTGATTTTGGCTTGATCGCCGTCGGACGCCGGCGCGGCGCAATTGACGTAATCTTTTTCCTCGCCGTTTTCAAAGATCAACACGCCATCGCCCTTGTTCCAGAAAATGAACGACTCGTCCTCGTTGGCATAACGGACCCCCGATGCCGAAATCGTCTGCGGCAAATCAAAATTCCGCCCGTCGTCCAGAACAATTTTCACACTGCCCGCGGGAATCGGCATTTGCCCGGGTTCAACGAAAACAGGCTCGCCCTCATAAAAAGACGCTTTAACGGTTTTGCCGCCGTCGCAAACATAAACCGCTTGCGCGATGAAAATTTGTTCACCGGCCGCGTTTTGTTCCGGCAGTCCCGTTTGGCCCGAAAAAGTTTCTCCGGCAGGACCCGCATTATTTTGGCGTCCGGCATACCACGCCGCCGCGGCGGCACAAAAAATCACAATGATAATAATTATCCAAATATTTTTTTTCATATGTTTTTATAATTTACGAGCGGTATTTTTGTATTCCCAATAGGAATAAACCGTAATGTAAAGCGAAAAGAACAAAATTGGAAAAATAACCAGATAAAAAGCCGCGGCCGGCAAGATCAATCCTCCAAGAGCAATTATGCCGGAAATTTTAAACAACGCCCCGCCAACGCGATGAGTTTTGTCCCAAACCTCCGCACTGCTGATTGTCCACGGAGTTCTGAAACCGATAAACCAGTTTTGTTTTGCTTTTTCCATTAACACCCCGCAGTAATAAAACAGCACGCCAAACGCCGGCGACATAAGCTGGGCCATATTAAATCCAACTCCCAGATTCCAGACCACGGTCAAAAGATGGACATAGAGAAAAAAGAGAAGGAAAACGACGATAAACGCATCAAAATATTTTCTGAATTTTTCAATGTTTGATTTGAGCGGATCAATTTTCGGAATGGCCAAAAAAAACAAAAATATCGCCAAGGAAATAATCGGCATCAAAAACAATCCCCAAAATTTGGACATATAACCATTGGCTTCGCCGTTAATGTCCCAATGCGATGCCACAGTTTCGGGCATTTGCGGATAAAAATAAGCGCTGGCGCCAAAAGACGCCAAAACGATCAATAAGGCGAAAATGATGCTTTTTTTCATATTTTGGGGCCACGGGGAAATTTTCCCCAGAGCATAATTTACCGCGAGGCATCCGGACAATCCGTTAAACCCATTATAACAGATAATTGCCTCAATGAAACAAATCGTCCACCTTCATTTTAAAAACTTTGGCAATTTCCATCGCCAGCTTGAGGGAAGGATTGTATTTTCCCTGCTCCAAAAACACGATCGTTTCCCGCCGGACGCCGGCTTTTTGCGCCAGTTCTTCCTGTGTCATTCCGGATTCGTTTCTCATTTCTTTGATCTTGTTTCTCATCGCTATTTTTGTTTTTTGATCAAATATCTGAAAATGAAGGCATTGGCAAGAAGCAGAAAACAAACGCTGAACGCCCAGCACTGAGCCGCGATATAGAGCACGCTGTCTCTCGAGGGAGAAACCGCCATCAAAATGAAAATCCCGACCGTGGCGATCCAGCCGTAAATCGAGATGGCATAGCGGGAGGCCGTGCCCGCGATTTGATAATCCCGTTCGTCGGCCATCACTTCCTTGGTATTAAGCTGTTTTTTGCAATAATACATCGCCGCGGCGGCAGTGATCACAAAAACAATCGGCAGATAATAGTTCTCCAAGGTGATGGAAACGCTGATAAGCATTGAAAGAGCGAAAACAATCGCAATGCGGCAAATTTTGTATTGTTTTAGTGTCATATTTTAGTTAATTATTTCTAACAATTATAATGTTATATTATTCTAACTTTTATGTCAAGCCCCGCCGGGAAAAACGGCTGAAAAGCGGCCGGCGGTCAAAAAGTCAACGGGGATTGCTTCCTCGTTGACTTTCAACCCGCGCCTCCGGACGCGTTAATTGATCTTGCCGACAATCACCGTGTAATTCTTGCCGTATTTTTTGGCACACTTGGGGCAAGTGGTATACCACATATACCATTTTTCAATCTTCATTCCCTTCTCTTTGGCGATATTCTCAAAATCCCGGCACCATTTGCCGGTTTCCTTAAAATCCCCTTCGTAAACCTTGCTGAAAAATCTGCCCGACAGTGCGACATTTTCGGCCCCGGGAACTTCTCTATCCACCGCCAGATACAAATCCATATTCCATTTTGAAGTGTGGTCCGACAAACAAAGATTCTCCGGCGTGCCGGCGCCGGCGTCTTTGACCTTGGCCATCAATTTGACGATCACCGATCCAAAATTAACCGGCATAAAAAACAAAGTGAAAACCTTGCCCTTGATAAATTTTTTATTTTCCCACTCCAAAACCTTTCCGTCCCAAGGTGCGGGATCAAATTTGGGACAGCACTCTTCGTTTTGATCGCTCATATTTTTTTAACAATTTTAGCATTGGATATATCCAGCTTTTTTATGGAACAATTTGATTAATTATTCAATCCTTTGGTTGCCAGTCTTCAATGAAAACGCCCCGCCCGCGCTTTTTGGCCACGACCTTTTGGCCTTCGCGCCAGCCAAGCTTCACGACCAGATCGCGCGGAATGGTCACCGCGATTGACAGTTTGCCCAACCGCGTCAACTTGCGGATGTTTTTTTCTTCAGCTTTGCGATTCATATTATTTTGCCGTTATTAATGATGCTATGTTTAAATATAGCACAAATATAGCATAAATATAACATCCCCCACAACCTTTTCAACCATCACCCCGCACACAGCTTGGCGCCCATATTCCATAATATGGAAAAATCAAAGAACAGAGATTAGAATAAAACAGGGGTTGGACCCCCGTTGTTTTTGCCAACTTTAACTGATTTTTTAGAACTTGCCCTGAGCTTGCCGAAGGGCTCCCCAGTCCAACGTTAATTATAACCCTCGAAAATTGGGAGTATATGGCCAGCTTAAAGGAGAAAATAATATAAGACCTACTGCTTAATTGCTTGTGCGACCTTGTAAGGCCCCAATCCCCAAGATGGATTAGGCTCTGGCAAGGCTGCGCAAACCGCAAACGATTAAGAAATACTGATGATAATTGGCCAGAGAGCCGCGAAAACGATCGGCTAAAATACGATACGCTTTCAACGAAGCGAAAACATGTTCAACGACAATGCGTCGCTTTGAGAAACGCTTGTTCCTTTCAATCTGTTTTTGGGTGAGCGGATGTAGCTTGGAAGCTTTAATCGGAATCCGGATATTTGTGCCAAGGTATCCCAAATCGCCCTTGGCATTCTCGGGGAGCTTGATTTTTGATTTGTCGAAAAGTTTTTTATCATGAATGTTACCGGGAACCGATTTTGAGATATGAACGATGTTGCCTTTTTTGTCGACCACGATTTGCGTTTTAACGGTATGGGCTTTCTTTTTTCCCGAGTAACCACAGCCTTTCTTTCTCCGTTCGGTGCGCTGTTCGGTGGCATCAACGACCAGCTGCAAGATTTCTTCTTCGGACAGATCGGAATTCCTGACCGGTAATTTGAACACCGCTTCAACCGACGGACGCAATCTGGCAAAATACCGGCAAACCCGGCTGTCATCGATATCGAACAAAGCGGAAAGGAACGCATGAGTGACATATGCCCGGGTATACAGCAGAAGCATGGCGAGCATTTCTTCAAAGGAAAGAGAGTATTTCCTTCCGCCGCCTTTTCTGACTTTACGAGGGTGTTTCAGCCGTTTTTCTTCGGCTTTGGCCCAGAGCGGATATGTTTTAACGGCAAGTCGGTCGTATTTTTCCGGCGTAATTCCGAACACGCGGGTGAATATTTGGGGATTCTGTTTGAGCTTTGATATGTTCATGCATCTATTATACAATGGAAATAGTCAATTAAGCAGTAGGTCTTATAGAAGCCTTTTTCATACCTACATCATAGCATAAACTGCCGCACGCCCAAGGCGCCGCAGTATTCCTTCCACTCCGCTAACGCTCCGCGCGGAACTGATAAATTACCGCATTTGTAAAATAAAAAAGGTTGAACAATCAGTCACCTTTTTGGATTATGGAAGATCCAATTTTTTAAGATCCCCCCTCGCGTTTCTTCTATCCGTCCTCTCTTTACGCGCCCTTCTTTGGGCTCTTCTGATCTCTTTGCCCGAAGGTCTTTTGTGTTTATTTTCCCACATCATTACCTCCTCGTAGTCTCAACCCTCGCTCAATTTCCTCTTTTTACAGGAACAATCTTGGCAATTTCCATTTCCGCCACAAGCGCATTCTTTTACATCCGTTACCACTCCGCAAGGCCTTAAATTCGCGGAGCAACCGCCGCAAGGCGTCCCATTCTCCTTTGAAGTCATTTATTTTCAATTCGTACAATAGTGCTTGTTTGCACTTTTGTCAAATTTCGCCATAATCCAAATCGCATATTGACAATCTTACAATGATTAACTAATAATAAATTACAAAAGACTGTTCCTAATAATTTACACAAAAGTCGGCAATCTTTTATATTTTATATACAATCATCACCAAAATGAGTAAAGAATCTGATAAAATAAAACAGGATAGAGCCGCAGAAAACAAAGGAAGAAAGGATTATGAGAGATATGCTGATGATAGAAGTATAGAAGGGACTCTCAGGAACGTTGTCTCTAGCCCTTATAAACCCGTTAAGGGTCATGAAGAATCATACAGAGAAGGATGGTATAAGGCAGAACAAGATAGAAAAGATAGCAATCAAAAATAACTTAGTCGATATATATCCCAAAAAGTGGACACATAAATGTCCACTTTTTTGCACACAGCTATTATCTAACCGCCAATCGGGTGATGGGAATTGCCAAAAGAGCGGCACAAATCCTTGAAAGTTCTGAACCCGATGAAAAGAGGCGTTTTTTCAATTTGGTATTTCAGAACCTAGTCTTAAATGACAAAAAGTTCGATTTTAAGCTTAAAACACCGTTTGACGCGGTGCTTTTAGCGGCTACAACTGATTTTTCAACTATTGGGCTCCGGCGGTAGGATTCGAACCTACAACCTTTTCGTTAACAGCGAACCGCGCTACCATTGCGCCACGCCGGAATAAATTTTGGCAAAACAGATTCTGACAAATAGATACTACCCCATCGTTGGGTTTTTTTCAAGAGTGCCAAACATAAATAAAAAAGGATTATAAATAATCCCAAGGCCGCTCCATTGCCGCAACCACGCATTTGGCAATTTCCTCATATCCAATTACTCCACTATTAAAGCAGAGATTATAATATTTTGGATTAAGAAAATCGTAGTCGCCACCGAAAAGCTGTTTGCCCATCTCCAATTCGTCCGCCACACGACGGTTTAGGATAATGGCAATTTCAGCTTTAGTCTTCCCGCGATATTTCTCAACTTTAAGCGCCCGCGCCGCCCTTGTATCCAAATCGGCATCAATAAGAACAAGGACGACATCTTTGCCATGGAGAAAGAACGGATATCGCAAATCCCCAATCTTATTCTCTTTGAGAATAGTGCAACAGGCTTCCTTGGTCACCTCAAAATTTTGGCGAGATGAAGTATGAGGCCACCATTCTTCAAACGGCGGCTTGCATCCTGCAATATTCTCATATTTTTCTCGCCAAAAATTTCCCACGGACAAAATTTCCATTCCCGTAATTTTCGCAACTTGGCGCACAACCGTGGATTTCCCAGAACCCGGAGTTCCGGTAAAACACACCGCCCTATATTCTTTCACTCATATCAACTCCTTGCTTGATTTATATACTGCTCATCTTTCTGTGCCGACATCCGGCGGCGGGCAAACAGCGCGGCGGCGAATAGCCCTATCGCCAACGGCACAATCCCCGGCGGCGATTTTTGAGTCTCGGTCGGATCTTCGCGCGCAATCGGCGCCATGTTCGCGGGTTCGGCGATAGCAGAGGTATTGGAATCGGCAGTCACATGGGCATATACGGTCTTTGTGATTTCATTTTTCCGCCTGCCGTTCTCATCAAGGGAATATGCTTTGATGAGAATTTCGTGATCACCGGGAGGAAGGTTGAATGGCTTAACCATTTTTTTCCCCTGATAAAAATAATCTATGAAGACATTCTTATCAACACTGCGGACACTGAAATCGCATGACCCTTCGGCACAATAAATATCCTCCGGAACATCAATCATCGGCTTGTCTCTGCCGCTATCGCCCTTCTCGGTCACCAAAATGGTGACATCGGCGGTGTCGGTCGCGCCGTAGCGGTCGGTGATCTGCGCGGTTAAAGTATATTGCCCTATGCTTCCGGGCGTTAAACTCAGAACCGGCAAAGGCTTCTCGTGATCCATAGTTTTCCGGCGATGGCTCACCAACTTGCCGTTGGCATCATTCAGCCAGACTTCAATCTCGCTGATATAATCGCCGTCTTCGTCGCCGGACCTGCCGGTTGTTGATTCTTCAAGGGAAACCTCAAAAGATTTATATGAGGCAATTGAAGAACCAATTCTGACTTTAATGGCCGGAGGAGAATTTTTTATAACCATCAGATTAACGGTTTTTTCGCGCCGCCTCTCTCCGTTTTCAGAGATGATGGCTACCGTTACCACGGGATTCTTGCCCGAATAATCATTGGCCACATATCCTTTGGTGGAAAGCGACCGGGGATTATCAAAGGCAACCGCCGAAGACGGATTCACGCTCCACTCAACCTGATATTTTTTTTTGCAATTACTTCCAACTTTCACGCTAAAGTCAAGCTCCTCGCCCGCGGCAACGATTTTGGTATTGTCTTCGTCATATTCGTCATCGTTGATCTCAACCTCCGATCGCCATTCGGGGACGCAAGACGACAGCGAAACAACATTTACCGTTGCAATAAAATCACCATTCGCTGTTTTTAAAACATACGAATCGCTTTCTTTTACGGCAAAAGTAAGCGAACTCCCGTCGCTGATTTTTTGACCGTTTTGATTTTCCCAAAAGCCGGAGTTTCCTTTCAAAGTGATCCGGTCGTTCTCCTCGGCATAAAAAGTCTGCCAAGCATTGGTGCCATCGGTAGTGATTTCGCTTGTCTTTTCATTATCACCGCCGATACAAGAAACCGCTGGCGGATTTGCCAACGCAATCGGTAAAAACAGCAACATTACCAACCAAAAAATCACAATCGTTTTTGATAACAATTCCTTTGCCTCCTTTATTTAATTCTTTGACAATGAACTTTATCTTGCGGCTATTCTGAACTTAATTTTAAATTTGTCAAGATTAAGGATCGTAACCACTCACCGGGGAGAGCGTATTTTTGCATTTTAAGGGTCTATCCCCCGCGTAATCGTGGGGGTTAGACCCTGGCAAGGAATTGTAAGCACAAAATTAAAAGGGTCTAACCCTCGCAGTAACGAGGGATAGACCCTTTTAATTTTAGACCCAGTGAGCAGTTACTAAGGGTCATAATCCCCCTTGAGATTGGAGTTTTTCCAGGATGCGGAAAATATCGGCTTGGCGGTTAGCGGAGTAGAGAACAACAATCGCGGTTGGTTTGCCATTGACATTGAACACGCCGGCGATGGTCTGCTTGGCCTCGGGCAAATAGCCGGTTTTGCCGCCGACAAACGCCGCCAACGGATAGAAATTATTGACGTTTTGGAATTTCATCCACACGCCGGATTTGTCTTCCAGCCAAAAATCGTTGCTCTTGCCGGTGGCCAGAATTTCGGGATGATTTTTGTGGACATAGGCCACCAATTTCGCCAAATCGGCGGGCGTTGATTTGTTTTTGGGATTCAATCCGCAAGGATCAAAAAACACGGTGTTCTTCATCCCCAATTCGGCGGCCTTTTGGTTCATCAGCGCCAAAAAATTTTCCTTGCCCGCGGCTTGCGCCAGCGCTTCGGCGGCATCGTTGCTTGACTGGATGAGCGCCGCCTTGAGAAGAGTCTTGATGTCAATTTCCCGCCCGGCGTAAAGGACGGAGCTGCTTCCCGCCGGCACCAGCATTGAATCGGTGAGGATGATTTTTTTGTTTTCGTCAATGTTTTCGCGCGCGATTGCCGCGGTCATCATTTTGGTGATTGACGCCGCCGGGCGGGCTTGTTCCGGATTTTTGGACAACAGCGTTTTACCGGTTTCTAAATCCACGGCAATATACGCCGGTGAATTAATCGCGTTTTTCGCGTTCATATTCGCCAAAAGCATTTTTAAAAGCGAAAGTTCCGTTTTGAGGGATTCAATAAATGCCGCCGGATTGAGCGCGCCGTAATTTTGCGCCACTGCAAAATTTTTTCCCAAAGGCAAAACCGTTAAACACACCGCGACAAATATAGTCAATAATAATTTTTGTTTCATATTTTTATTTCGTCGCCAGAAATACCCCAATATTTGGATCGGGATGAATGGCAAGAAAACAAACTCGTCTCAAAGGAATACCTCGCCCCTTGAGGCAGGGCAGTTTATTTGAGTAAACTTTTAATGACCGCGATTTCTTCTTCCTGCGACAGCATCGCGGTGTTTAAAACCAAATGATAATTGGCCGGATCGCGATAATCATAGCCAAAAAGACGCTTGCTTGCCGCAACTTCATCGGCCTCGCGGCGATAAAGTATCTCTTTGATTTCTTTTTCGCCGTTGCCGTTATATTTTGCCAATCCCACCCCTCGTTTGGCGCGGATGTTTAAATCTGCGGTTAAAAAGACCAAAAACACCGGCAAATCCTTCAAATAGACCGTGTATCGGCAGTCGCCGATCAAATGATTTTTGGTCGCTTGCTCGCGAAAATCAACATTCACCTGCCGATTGTCTTCGCTGGAAGTGGTGCGCCAATATTCTTCAAAGGAAATTTCTTTATCGGGACATAAATTCGCCCAGCGCGCCCGCCATAAATCGCCCACCGACAGCATCGGCCATTTATATATTTCTTTCAATTTCGCCACCAGCGTGGATTTTCCCGCCCCGGGCAGTCCGGAAAAGACGATAGATTGATACTTCATATCAATAGTCGCGGAGTTTTTTCAATGAGGCATGGTTGCGGATCTTTTCCAAGGCTTTGGCTTCAATCTGGCGGATGCGCTCGCGCGTCACGCCGAATTCCTGCCCCACTTCTTCCAGAGTGTGCGTCACCCCGTCTTCCAAACCGAAGCGCAACGCCAAAATTTTTTGCTCGCGGGGCATCAAGTCAATCAGCACTTCGTTGAGCCGGTTTTTGAGCAAACTGCGCGCGGCGTCCAGCGCCGGCGACGTCACTTTGTGATCGGCGATGAATTCGGCCAGCACGCTGTCTTCGCCGTCGTCGCCCACGGGGGTTTCCAGCGACACCGAATCCTGGGAAATTTTTTGGATATAGCGCACCTTGGCCGGCTCCAACCCCAGCTCCGAAGCGATCTCTTCGGGCAAAGGTTCGCGCCCCATAAACTGCAACAGCTTTCTTTTCGCCTGCGTGTATTTGGAAATGGTTTCAATCATATGCACCGGAATGCGCACCGTCCGCGCCTGGTCGGCCAGCGCGCGGGTGATCGCCTGGCGGATCCACCAGGTGGCGTAGGTGGAAAATTTGTAGCCCTTGCGCCAGTCAAATTTTTCCACCGCGCGGAACAAGCCCAAATTGCCTTCCTGGATCAAATCCAGCAAGCCCAAATGCGCACTGCGCCCGATGTATTTGCGCGCGATGGACACCACCAGCTTCAAGTTGGATTGCGTAAGCCGTTTGCGCGCTTCGGCATCGCCGGCCTCAATCTTTTTTGCCAGCTCCTTTTCGTCATGGGCAGTGAGCGCCGGAATCCGGCCGATCTCTTTCAGATACATCTGGACCGGGTCAATTTTTGATTCCAAGCGGCGCTTGGCAATTTTTTCGCCGACTTCCAAAAATTCCCGCGCCTCTTTGACTTCAATGCCTTTGACTTCCAAAATTTGGTACAGTTCGTCCAGCCCGTCAACATCCTTTTCCACGTCCGGGAAAAAAGACATTATTTCGGCAAACGTCACAAATCCTCGCTGGCCCCCTTTCTCCATAAAAACCTCCAACTTTTGCGGGTTGAAAACTTTGGCGGACATTCCCTCCTTCTTGCGCGCTATTTTTTTCGCTTTCGGCGCGGCGGCTTTGAAAAGTTTTTTAGCCGCCCGCGGTTTTTGCTTGCTTGCGGATTTCCCTGCGGGCGTTTTTTTTGTCAGCGGTTTTTTTGCACGGACCGCCGGCGGTTTTGCCGCAGATACTGCCGGTTTTTTTGTTTTGCTCGCCATATCGTTTTAATTAACCGAATTTTTTGTTTTTTTGCAAAGTTTGTTATATTTTTCGCGCAAGTTTCCGGCAGTTTCAAGGTCGCCGGCGGTTTCCGCCCGGATCAAATCGCGGGCGCAATGCGCCAGAGAATTTTTAAAAATGTTTTCCCGGATCGCGGCAACGTGAAATTCAATCTCTTCGGCCGCCGCGGCTTCGCTGACGGTTTCATTCTCCGCCGCGAAAAAAAGCGTTTCGTAGTATTCTCCCGTCTTGCCCGCGATCTCGCCCTTTGGAAATCCGCCAGCGCGCAGACGCGCGGCAATCTCTTTGCCCTCGGCAGTGAAAAAATCCGGTGCATCCCCGACCAAACCGATGTGAGCGGGAAATTTAACGGCCAGCGTCAAAATCCGCTCTTCCAAGCGGGTTTCCCGGCTTTTGGCATTCGCGGCGAAAGGAGCGCGCGAAACGGCCGCGGCGGCGGGTCCGTTTTGGTTAATCCTAACCTTTTTCAGCTCTTGGCGCAAGTATTCTTCATAATGAATATCACGCGCCTCTATTTTATCGGCGATCTTTTGCAACCAAAACGCCTGTTCAATCGCGTTGGGAATGATCTTTATCGCCGGCAAAATGAAATCAACGATTTTTTTCCGCCCCGCCGGAGAATTTTTGTCGCCGGCGGCAAAAGCGCGGTCAAAATAAAATTCCATAATGCTCTTGGCCCCGGCAGTCGCTTTTTGCCATTCCCGGGAATCGGCGGCAACGATATCGGCCGGGTCCTTGCCGGCAATCGCCGGCCGCGCCACGCGCACGTCAAATCCCGCGGCGCGGGCCATATCAATGCCCCGCCGGCTGGCATTCTCACCCGCAAGATCCAAGTCATAACCCAAAATCAAATTGTTCGTGAATCGTTTGATGATTTTTAAATGGTCTTCGGTGAGCGCCGTCCCGGAAGTCGCGACAACATTTTCCACGCCGGCTTGCGCCGACATAATCGCATCGGCATATCCTTCCACCAGAACACAAGCATCGGCTTGGCGGATCGCTACCTTGGCGCGGTCCAGACCGTAAAGCAAACGGCCTTTATCATAAAGCGCGGTGCGGGCGGTGTTCAGATATTTCGGTTCCGCCGCGCCGGCCGTCGGCGCCGAACCGCGATCGCCGTCCGGCGCATTTTCAAACATTCGGCCGCCAAACCCCACCACTTGCGAATTGAAGTCGGAGATCGGAAACATTATCCGGCCGCGGAACCGGTCGTAAACCCGGCCGCCCGCCGACGCGGCGGCCAATCCCGCCCCGACGATCTCCTTGTCGGTGTAGCCTTGGCTTGCCAAAAAATCATGCAATCCCTGCCAAGAAGACGGTGCCCATCCCAAACGCCACGCGGCGATGCTTTTTTCGGAAAATCCCCGGTCAAGCAAATACTTTTTTGCCGCCGCGCCGGTTTTTGACGAAGCCAGTTGTTTTTCAAAAAAACGCGCCGCCAGTTCGCAGGCTTCGTAAAGCCGCTGGCGTTCGGTTTTCATCTGCGCGCTTTCGCGGGTCTGGCGCTTCAATTCCACGCCGGCTTTCACCGCCAAGATTCGCAAGGCATCCCCGAATTCAACCCCTTCTATTTCCTGCACGAAAGTGAAAATGTCCCCGCCCTTGCCGCAACCGAAGCATTTCCAGGTTTGTCGCGTTGGCGAAACGAAAAACGACCCGCTTTTTTCCGAATGGAACGGGCACAGTGCCGAAAGATTGGCGCCGTTTTTTTTAAGCTTCAGATACTGGCCGACAAATTCCACGATGTCCAGCCGGCTCTTGATTTCCTCAATGGGAGAATCCACGGGAAGAAATTCCTAATTTCTAATTCCCAATTCCCAATAAATTTCAAAACGCCAGAATGCTCAAATTGAACATTTTTCATTTGGTCATTTGTTGGAAATTGGATATTGGAAATTTCGATATTTATTTGTGGTATAATCATCTTACCCGATTTAACCAAAATTTCAATGAAAATCGCGATCATTTCGGACACTCATGACAACTTGGCGACGCTGGATAAATTTTTGGATCATATCAAAAAAAATCCGGTCGGGGCAATAATCCATTGCGGCGATATTGCCGAAGGCGAAACCTTGGCGCGGTTGGCGGAAAATTTTTCGGGGCCGATTCTGGCGGTTTTTGGTAATATGGATTATCGCCAATCGCTTGAAACGGCGGCGGAAAAATTCCCCGGGCAAATACAATTATTCAAAGATTTCGGACATGCCGAGATCGGCGGATTGAAAATCGGCTTCTGCCACTTTCCGGAAGCCGCCAAACACGCTTGCGAAAATAACCGCTTTGATTTTGTGTTTTACGGCCACACCCACAAACCATGGCTGGAAACGATCAACGACTGCCGGCTGGCCAATCCCGGCACTCTGGCGGGAATGTTCTATCAAGCAACCTTTGCCATATTGGATGCCGGCACAAAAAAATTGGAATTGAAAATCGTCAGCCGTCTGGATTCGGCAAAAACAAAGGCCGCCCGTTGACCGGGCGGCCTTTCTTGAAAATCTACTTGATTTGGACACTCTGGCCGGAAGCGCCGGATTCGGGACGCTTTTTGGCAAAAATGAAAATGTAAAGAATTTCCAGAATGCCCACCGTGTTGATCAGAATGATCGCGACAAACCAATATGATTGGTTGTTGCGGGCGGCGCGCCACAATGCCGCGCCTTTCCACGCGATTGACCACGCGAACAAAATCGCGAAAAACCACATTCCGATCTCCGGCAAGGGCTCGCAAACGGGCAAAAACCGACTGATGTATTGGGGGAAAGCGGTAGTTTCCATAAATTTTATTTGCTTTTATTCGTTATTTTTACCTTATCCTCTTGTTCGACCTCTTTTTCCCTCCCGTCAAATTTTTTGATCAGTTTAACTTCGCGGTTCGGCACCGCGCAAACCACGCCGTCTTCGCCGCGCAAAATCGTGCGGCGCAATGAAATTTCCAAAACTTCTCCGGAAAAACCGGCAATTTCCACTTTATCCCCGATATTATAGCCGCCCTCAAGAATGATGAAAGAACCGGCAATAAAATCGGTGAGAATATCCTTGGCGGCCATCCCGATTGCCAAACCCGCCAGCCCCAAGCTTGCCAGTATCGGCGTGATATTGACGCCGAACTCCGGCAAAATCGCGATTGCCGCGACAATCCAGATCAGCGACCGCAGGATATTGTTCGTTGTTTTGATTAAAGTGGCGATCCGCTGTTTGCGCGCCTCCGCCAGCGCCGTTTGGCGGAAAAAGGATGCGCCAAAGACTTTCTTATACTTATAGGCGGGATGAGGCAGGTTGTCAAGCACCGGCATTATCTTCCGGCGCGACAATATCGTTTTAACCAACGCGGCCGCGGCCGCGGCCGCCAGAACAATCAAAACCACGCGCACCCCGTGGTGCCCGGTCCATATCAACATTGCGTTAAAAATATCGGTGAAAATTTCACCCAAGCCAACCTCCATACGATTCATTATAAACCAAAAACGCCGCAACCGCCAACAATCGCCTTTAATGCGGCAGTGAATGCGACAGATGATAGCGGTAGTCGTCGTAATTGCCCAAGTAGCCGGTGAGCTTGCCGTCTTTGACCTCCCAAATGCGATTGCAAACTTCGTTGAGAATGTAGCGGTCGTGGCTCACCAGCAAAATGGTGCCCTTGTATTCCTTGAAGACTTTGGTGATTACTTCTTTTGACGGCAGGTCCAAATGATTGGTGGGCTCGTCCAACAGCAAAAAATTTACCTTGCGCAGGATCAATTCCGCCAGCGCCGCGCGCGCCCTCTCTCCTCCCGACAAGTCGCCGATCTTTTTCTTTTCCACTTCAAACGGTTCAAACAGCAACGCGCCCAACACCGACCGCACCCGCTCCTCGCTCTCGTCGGTCTTTGACGCCACCTCGTCAAGCAAAATTTTTGAATGGTCCATCTCTTCATGCGCCTGCGCGTAATAACCGATTTGGGCGCGATCATCAAGCGTGATTTTTCCTTTCAATGGCGGCATTTTTTCCAAAACGGTTTTCAGCAGGGTGGATTTTCCCATTCCGTTATTGCCGATAATGCCCACCTTGTCGCCCCATTCAACTTCCAGCTTATCATCCAGCGAAAATAAGGGCTTGTCTTTGGGGCCGATGGCGATGCCGTCCAATTTTAACACGCTTCGGCAAAGCCGGATTCCCGCGTCAAGCTTGATTTTGATGTCTTTTGCCTCTTCTTTGGGCAATTCAATCTTTTCTATTTTTTCCAGCTGTTTGATGCGGCTCTGCACGCCGGCGGCCTTGGTGGCCTTGTAGCGGAAACGGTCAATATAAGCTTGCTGTTCCTTGAGGTATTTTTGCTGGATTTTATAACTTTTTTCCAGCGCCGCGCGGCGGATTTGCCGTTCAACCACATAATCCGAATAGCGGCATTGGTATTTTTCAATGCCGGTTCTGGCAAGCTCGCAAGTCTTGTCGCAAACTTTGTCCAAAAAATAGCGGTCATGCGACACGCAAACGATGGCAATGTTGCGGTGGACCAAAAAATTTTCCAGCCACTCGCAAGTTTCAATGTCCAGATGATTCGTCGGTTCGTCAAGAATAATTAAATTGGGATTGGCCAACACCACTTTGGCCAGCGCCAATTTGGTGCGCTCGCCGCCGGAAAGCGACGCGATCTTGCGATGCCACGATTCCTTGGCAAAACCGAAGTCGGAAAGCAAGCGTTCAATCAATCCCTGCCAGCGATAACCGTTCGCGGCTTTAAAGCTTTCCAGCAATTTGCAATAATCCGCAATCTGGCCTTCGGAAAGCGGCCCTTCGGCTTCCTTTTTTTCGTAATCGTTTTTGCGGGCGGTCATTTCCCGCATTCCGGGATCGGATGACTGGATCTCGTCGATCACGGAATTTTGCAAGGATTCCCAGTGGGTTTCCTGAGGCAGATAGCCGATGCGCGCCGCCTTGTTGATTTCGCAAGCGCCGTCGTCGGGATCTTCCTGACCGATGATAATTCTGAGCAAAGTGGTTTTGCCCATGCCGTTGGCGCCCACGATCGCAATCCGCTCCCGCGGCATCACGCGCAAGCGCGCGCCCGAAAACAATTCTTCTTTGCCAAAACCCTTGGCGACATCCTTGACGATCACCAGCGGCTCCCCCGCGCCGACAGCAACGGGATTTTTGAGATTCTTTGAGATTTTGATTTTTGTTTTAATTTTTTCCATATATATCCGCGCCCGTTTTCCAACAAAAAAACAGGGTCGTTTAATTCTTCTCGCGCAACGCGAAAATAACCGCCAAAAGCGGAACAAACTCCCTGTCGTTATGCCAACAGCTTGTATTCTTGCTCGTCAAAAAACACCTTCATATGATTTCCTTATCGTCGGCTTCCATTACATAATGCAACAAAAACCATCAAAAATCAAGGACAGGACGATAAAAGGAGCCGTTCGGGCATTTTTTAAAGGTCCAACCCTCGCGCGATCGCGAAGGTTGGACCTTCCCGAAGAAGGCGTTTCCCTTACTCTGGCAGAAGTTTTGAATGCGGATGGTTTATTGCTATGATACTTTAATGGAAATCACCAAGCATTGATAATTGATGGTTAATTATTGATTGCCGGTTGAATTTTAATTTATGACAATCCGCCGACACATCATCAAAATCAAAAAATCCGCGGCCGCGCTGAAAAAACGCACAAGCTGGAAATGGAAACTGGGAATCGCGATCACCGGCGCGGTTTTGATTTTCGCAACGACATTCTGGCTGGCGCTTCCCTTGCCGCAAAATTACGAAACCGACGTGCCGCCGCGCCCAAAATCATATTCGGCAAAAATTATCGCCTTGCGCCACGATAACGCCAAAGGCACAATTTTGGAAATCAAATTCAACGCCGACGAACCGGCGCTCGCAAATTTGCCCGAATATCAAATTGAAGAAATTTTCACCGAAGCCAAAACCCGCGTCGTTTTTGAGAAAATATCGCGCCTTGAAAACAGCGTTGATTATCGGGAGATCGCCGCCAGCCCGCTGGTTGAAGACATCAAGTGCGATATTGATAACGGCCGCCTGATCGTTGAAGTCCTGCGCCAAGGGCCCTATTCAAAAGCCCAAGCCGGCGGCGGCGATTCGGTGGCCATTGTTTTTCCGGCGGCGGAAAACGATTATCCGGTGGTTTCCAACCAAAAACCGGCGGCAAATTCCACGGTTTTTCCCATGCGGCACACAATCAGCTTTGAGGCGGTTTTGCGGGCGCCGCTTGAAACCGCTTCAATTTTTATCAACAACGATCCGGTCCGATCCCGCACCGAACAGCTTGCGCCCGGCGAATACCGCTTCGCCTTTGAAACGGATGTCCAGCTTGATAAAGAATACCGCATCAAAGTGATTGTCGCCGATCAAGCCGGACGCGCGGCGGTTTCCCAATGGACATTTGAAGGGCAAATTCCCAGCGCCGCGGCACTGGGGAAGGATCGTTTCAAATATCTGGGATGGTGGGGACAGATCAATGCCAACGGCATAACGGTGCGCCAAGGCGCTTCCGCCGCTTCCGAAAAATTGGGGATTTTCTCAACGGCAAATCGCGTGAAGGTGGTCAAAGAAGTTTTCGGCGAATGGGTTGACGGCAAAAATCTGTGGTATCAGATTGACGGTGGCGCATTCGCGGGGGCATACGTATTTTCGGACTTTGTCACGCCAATACCCCAGCCCGAGCCGCCCAAAGACATCCGCGTTCCCGAGGAAATAAAAATCGGGGAAAAATGGATTGATGTGGACCTGTCAAAAAAAATTATGACGCTCTTTGAATATGACAAACCTTTGTTTGCCACCTATATCGCCCCGGGGCGGGAAGAAAACCCCACCAAAACGGGAATCTACCGGATATGGTACAAGCTGGCAAAGGACGAAATGCGCGGCGGGCCGCCCCTGCATTCCTATTATTATCATCTCAAAGATATTCCTTGGGTGATGTATTACAACTATGACTATGCCATCCACGGCACCTATTGGCACGACAAATTCGGCACCCGGCAATCAGCGGGCTGTACCAATATGACGCAAGGCGATGCCAAATTCATTTTTGAAAACACCCTGCCCGAATTGCCCGAAGGGCAAGAGGAAGTTTTTGCCCGCGAAAAACCCAATGCGGGCTATGGCACCGGCACCGTGGTATATAACCACGATTGACAACCGCCGGAATTTGATATGGACAAACTTAAAAAAATAGGGCTGTTTTTCGTCGGCGCCGCAGCGGTTTTTGTCGGTTATGCGGCTTTTGAAGCCGGCTGGACCGAAATCGCAAAAACAACCGTGCGCGGCAAAAACGCGCCGCCGGAATTCATCGGGAAAAAGATTGTTTTTATCGCCGACATCCACTGCGGCGAAAGTTTTCCGGCGGCGCGCCTTGATGGCTTGGCCAAGCAAATCAATTCGCTGGCGCCCGATATTGTGTTGTTCGGCGGCGACTATGCGAGCCGCAACGGGAAAAACACCGAAAAATGTTTTTCTTTCCTCAAAAATATCAACGCCCCTTTGGGAAAATTCGGCGTTCTGGGAAATCATGATATTGAAGCCGGAAAAAACGAAGTTTTGGCGGCAATGGCTGGCGCCGGGATCGCCCCGCTGGTAAACGAAAACCGCCATATCAATATCGGCGGCGGCAAAATAACCGTTGCCGGCACGGATGAAACCTGGTATGGCGTTCCGGACGGTCCAAAAACAATGGAGGAAGCAACCGATTTTACGATCTATATGGCACACGATCCGGCATATTTTGAAAAATATCAAAACGACAAAGCAAAATTACTGCTGGCCGGACACACCCATGGCGGGCAAATCACTTTGTTCGGCCTTCCGTTCTCATGGCTGATCCATCGCCATAAATACCGCTATGAAAAGGGTGTTCATGAAGAGCCCGGACGGACCGTTATCGTCACCAACGGTATCGGCGCCCCCATCCTGCCCCTGCGCTTTTTCGCCCGCCCCCAAATCAACCTCATCCTTCTGGAAAAATAAACACCCCGAAGCAGAACCTCGAGGCATTCCATTCTTTCGCGAAAAACAAAGCTTATTTCACTTCGCTCAATAAGAGAAAACAAGATTATCCGCCAGATATCGCCAAAGCAGGGCTCCAGACATTTGATAAGCCTCCGGTTTTGGCATTCTGACAGATAAATAATTGAAGCGGCATATAAAGCATGCCGCCATCTCAAGACTCCTTATCAGCAACTTCACGGGCAAGATTGCCAATGATGGACGCTTGCCTTCTCTCCTCTTCCGCCTTTTTGGCCGCTACTGCGGACTCTTGGAGGGTTTGATCAACTCCTTTCTCAATTTCATTCAAATCTTTTTTCATCGCTCCAAGCGCGACCACTATCAATTTTTCATCCACATCACCACCTCCGGCATTTGCATTTGCTTTTGACTCTTCTTCCATAGTTTATTAAATTATTTTTGTCAAGACCGGGGCGCAAAATCTTCTTCCGAAAAATTTTTGCATTCCTGCAACAGCCTGTCTCTTAATAGTTGATTTTCGGTTCCCGGCTTGTTCTGATAATATTTCGCAACTATCGTCTGCAATTCTTCCAAACCGATTTCTTGCGACACATCATCTTTCCCGACAAATTCTCCCGGACTTAAAATCACAGTCTTTGCCAAATCGGCATTATTTTTCAACTCAACGCCAAATCGTTTGCTAATAAAATTATTCCAGCTTATTATTGCATCCTGAATCCATAACTTTGGCGCTTCTTCTTTCCCTCGTTCATTTTCATCCCAATCCCGCAGTTGGGCACGCAACAACTCTTCGTCCCGGCCAAAGCTGCCAAGCGCCATTCTTATCTCCGCCGCCAATTCACCGTTCCTGTCTTTGGGAAACCTCTTTTCATAATAATCACTGAGTCTTTTTTTGAATTCATCAATACTCATTTCCTCGTCATGATTCAATTTTATTTCGCTTGATCGCCCCGAATCTCCCGTGATAACGGCTTCTTTGATTTGAAACCCCTTGTCAACTTTTTGGACAAAATGTTCCTGCCAAAGCTCCAACAAATCGCCCGCTTTAAATTTGGTTTTAATCTTTTCCGAATTGACATTTGCATCTTCCGGAATTGGATTGTCGTCTTTTATCAGGAGCGGTTTATTTTCCAATATTCTATTGTACTCATTGCTTTGATCCGCCCTTCTAATATTTACCTCAATTGCCGCAATTTTCTGCTCAATTTTCGCCCGCTGAAGATTTATTTTTTGCCATTCATCCAGATATTTGTAACGATGGTTGATTTTACCGTCAAATTCCTTGACCACATTCCTGATTTCACTTTTTTTCATTCCAGCCTCTTTGGCGTTTTCACGCCAACTATCTCTTTCCTTCTCCAAAGCTTCCGCTTCCATTTTTAATTGCTCGAAATGCACCACCAGCGGCCGGACACTCTCATCAAATTTTCTCAAATCATTCTGATGTTTTGCTTTCTCGGCTTCCAAAGGGGCAATTCTTTCGTTATTGCGCTTAACCATCCATTCGACATATTTATTGCGATTTATTTCATGAATTTTCGCATTAGCCCCTTCTTCTTTAATCTTGGCCGTTATCCAGTCACTTTTTTCTCGCATTTCGGTGATTTTTTCATTTCGCGCGCCAATAAGCAAATCCGCCATTCCGCTTTTATCATCCGCCGCTTCATTCATTTGGTTGAATAATTTGATTCTATCTTCAACAAGCGAAAGCTCAACGCGCATCTCTCTTATTCTCTCGTTTGATTTATCCAGAAGGCGCTGATCAAATTCAGTTCCGAATCTGGCCGCAATTTCATTTATTGCAGGAACATCCAAAAGACCGTCAAACGCCTCGCGGCCCCGTTCAACTATCCTTTCCAGCATCCCTTTGTCGCCAAGAGTCAAGTCAAGTTTGTCCAAACTGTTTCTCAATCGCAAATCTTCAACATTCATATGCGCTTTTCTTTCTTCACCAATTATTTCGGGCGACCGGCCCAAATGAAAATCATCAATTCCGCCTTGTTCTTCCGGTAAAACATCCGATTCCTCCTCATTAACTTGATTTTTAGGAAAAAAATGTTCCTCTATATTCATAATTGTTTCGCTATTTGATTAAATTCTAATTTGTTTATCAATCCCCGTCAATCAGCCCTTCATCTTTTAATGCACCGGCAACAGTTTATCAATGGTTTCTTTTTATATGGTTATAACTTGTCCAAAAACGATTCAATGAATCCGCCGTCATTGCCGATCTCAAATTCCATAAATTCTTCTTTGGCCGCCCAGCGAAATTCCGTATGTTCGGCGCTCAATTTTAATCGGCTCTCATCCCCCGCTTTGCACGAATAGCCAATGGCCATGATAAACATCCCTTTGCTTTCCGAATATGCCGAAGCGGCATGAATGGCACAGATATTTTTCACCTCCAATCCGGTTTCCTCTTTGATCTCGCGGCGCAAGGCATTGATTAAAATATCGTTATCGTCGCCCTTGCCGCTTTTATTTTTCCATTTTACAATGTCGCTTGATTCCACGCGGCCGCCCGCCAAATCCCAGCAACCCGGATGCGGCCGGTTTTTGTCATCTGCGCGTTTCAGCGCCAAAATCCGGCCGTTTTCGTTAAAAATTACCGCCTTTTGCAAAACCTTCACCCGGTCTATCCAATCCACATAAATTTTATCTTGATTTTTCATAACAACGGACATTCATTACCGACATTCTCACATTCTTGAGAATGTGAGAATGTTATTTCCCAAAACTTAAAAAATGAATCTCGCAGGTTTTTAACTCCGGCAAACTCTATAATCTCAAAAAATGAAGCCGCGCCCGGCTTCATTTTATTTTTTCCAAAATTTCAAGATAATTTTTGGTATCAATATCCAATAGCCGCAAATTATTCCTGACAACGAAAATTGGCATTTGTTCGTCGCGCGAGATCACCACCGGGCGGCTCAACCCCTCGCGCCAATATATCCGATGATCACCCTTTTCACGCTCAAAACTACAGCCGACAAACAACAGAAATTTTTCAAATTTTTTCCAATGTATCGGCCTTATCCCCATAATTTCAAGCAGTTACGCAAAACAATTCCGTTTCGCTGGCAACAATTTTGGGCGGGCTCCAAATAGAATTCACCCTTTTCCAGCCAAGATTACGCAACACTATGCCAAAAGTCCCTTTCTTTGAAATTTCCTCAAAAAAGATCCCAGCCGCTTCGATAAATCTTTTTTTCGCGTGAGCCGCGGTTTTGCCCGAAGACGACAAATCAAGCGCCGGCGCGTAGGCAACATAACGGGAACCCTCTTTGATAATTGAAATCGACAATTTAAATTTTATTGCTTGTTTTTCCATATTTTTGACGCAATCATCGCTACTCTTTCTTTATATCCCATTTTAAAATTTAAACAAGTTCCAGCCATATCACATTTTGAATATTCAATTAACCGACATTCTCACATTCTCAAGAATGTGAGAATGTCCATTATTCAGTTTTTTAATTGCGGTTTTTGATTTTGGCGCAAACTTCGGCGATAAAGTCGGGTTTGGAAATGGCGCGGGCGGATTTTGAGCCGCGGTCGCGCACGGCTAACATTTCAGACTGCATTTCTTTATCTCCAATCACCAAAACATAGGGGATCTTTTCGCCCGCGGCTTTGCGGATCTTGTTGCCCAGGGTTTCGTCGGCAGAATCAACTTCCGCGCGAATGCCCGACTGCTTGAATTCATCGGCCAGCTTTTGGCAAAAATCAACATGAGCTTCGCCCACCGAAAGGATTTTGGCCTGCACCGGCGACAACCACGCCGGAAACGCGCCGGCATAGTGCTCAATCAAAAGGCCGATAAATCTTTCAAATGATCCGAACAACGCCCGATGCAGCATATACGGTTTTTCCTGCTCTCCTTTTTGGTTTACAAACGACATATCAAATCTTTCCGGCAGATTAAAGTCGAATTGCAAAGTGGAGCACTGCCATTCGCGGCCCAGAACATCTTTGATTTTGAAGTCCAATTTCGGCCCGTAAAACGCCGCTTCGCCCAACTCTTCTTTAAAATTAAGATTTTTCTCTTTGGCAATCTCGCGCAACACGCTTTCGGTGAACTCCCAACCCTCGTCATCGCCGGCATAGTGCTCTTTATTGATCGGGTCGCGCAACGACAAATAAACATTCACCGCGCTCATCGGAAAACCGAACGCTTCATACATATATTCAATAAAATCAACCACTCGCTTCAATTCATTTTCCACCTGGTCCTTGCGGCAAATAATATGCGCGTCATCCTGCGTGAACCCGCGCACGCGCGTCAATCCCGAAAGCTCGCCCTTTTTCTCATAGCGATAAACCGTGCCGCACTCCGCCCAGCGCATCGGCAATTCGCGATAGGAATGCAAATTGTTTTTGTATATTCGCACATGAAACGGACAATTCATCGGCTTGAGCAAATACTGTTCCGATTCTTCGGGATTTTTGCCGGCCTGCAAATCTTCCAGCGATTGGCCGACTTCCATTGCCGGATACATACTTGAAGAATAGAATCCCCAGTGCCCGGATTTTTCCCATAACCGACGGTTGCCAATGTGGGGCGAACGGACCAAATCATATCCGCCTTTCAAATGCGCGTCATACCAAAAGTCTTCAATCAAGCGCCACAACATCGCGCCTTTGGGATGCCACAATACCAATCCCAATCCGGCATCTTCATCAATATGGAATAAATCCAGCTCTTTGCCCAACTTGCGATGGTCGCGCTTTTCCGCTTCTTCCAGGTTTTTCAGATAATCATCCAACTCTTTTTTTGACGCGAACGCCGCGCCGTAGACGCGCGTGAGCATTTTGTTTTTCTCGCCGCCTTTCCAATAGGCGCCGGCAATCTTGGTTAATTTAAATCCGTCAACGGGCAAATCTTTCGCCGCTTCCACATGCGGCCCGCGGCAAAGGTCGCAAAAATCACCGCTTTGATAAACCGAAACTTTTTGCTCTCCCTCGGATTGAAGATCGTTTGCAATTTCCAGCTTATATGGCTGATCCGCAAAAATTTTCCGCGCTTCATCCAGCGAAACCTCGCGCCGTTCAAATTTGACGCCGGCGCCGATGATTTTTTTCATCCCGACTTCAATCTCCTTTAAATTATCCGGCGATAAAGATCGGTCGCCCAAATCAAAATCGTAATAAAAACCGTTCTCCACGGCCGGCCCCATTCCGAATTTGGTGTTGGGATACAAATTTTTTACCGCCGCGGCCATTATGTGCGCCAGCGAATGGCGAATCACTTCAATTTCATATTTTTGTTTGTTCATATTTTTTGGTTATATAATTCAAAACCTCGCCCCACGGTTAAACAAACTTGTTTAACATTAGGGCGAGGTTTTTGTTCCCGCGGTTCCACCTAACTTGTCCCGAGTAAAACAAGGGATATCTCTTTTTTGCCAAAAAACTTAGACCTTTGACGGTTGCCGGATTTTTCACCCGGCAACGCGGTTGGTGGCCGCGCCAATCGCCTTTTGGCAATATTCAATTGTAATTTGATACTACGCCCGCTTCGTCAATTTGTCAAACAACTGGCAATTTTAATTTTCGCCCAATTTTTTCACGAATTCCAACTGGCCGTCGATATCGTTACCAGCTAAATTTTTCATCGTTCCCAATCCAAATACGCGGTCAACTAATTTTATTACTTTGCGAATTTCCCCTTTTAATGTCGCCTCGGCAAAAACGTTAAAAACATCCTCGCGAGCTTTTATATTGAATTCATTTTTATCATTTGCCTCAAGGTTTTCTTTGTTTTGAAAAATTTTATTTATAAAAATATCAAGCATCTTCCTTGATTTATGGTAGCAAAAAAAATCCACCTCTTTTATCCGGCCGCTCCCGTCGCAAGAGGCGTATAATATATCTTCAATATCTTCCCGGTTCTTTGCCAAATCATGTTT
>Ga0208041_1000206_pt1 | contig 70147 bp, 74 predicted proteins | sample AD_SCU002_MetaG_FD_184453 | JGI IMG/M metagenome (GOLD analysis project Ga0208041, IMG submission 184453) | Active sludge microbial communities of municipal wastewater-treating anaerobic digesters from China - AD_SCU002_MetaG (SPAdes) (version 2) | ecosystem: Engineered > Bioreactor > Anaerobic...
TGCTCGGCGACGTCGCCCTGGAGCGCGAGAACGCCGATCTTAACGCCCACGGGTCTGCAACACCTCGTCTTCCCGGAGCATGTGGACATCCAGGCCCTTCATCGCCTCGCCGAGACCCTTGCTCACCTCGGCGACGATCTTCGGGTCATCGTAGTGGTTTACTGCCTCCACGATCGCCCGGGCGGTCGCCTCGGGGTTCGATGACTTGAAGATCCCCGACCCGACAAAGACGCCGTCGGCCCCGAGCTGCATCATCAGGGCCGCGTCGGCGGGCGTCGCGATCCCGCCGGCGGAGAAGTTCACCACCGGGAGGCGGCCACGCTGTGCGCACTCGATGACGAGTGCTGCCGGCGCCTCGATATCGCGCGCCCGGTCGACGAGCTCCTGGTTGTCCATCCCCGAGAGAGCCCGGATCCCGCCCATGATCGCCCGCATGTGACGGACCGCCTCCACGACGTTGCCGGTCCCGGCCTCGCCCTTCGTCCGGATCATCGCCGCGCCCTCGTCGATACGGCGCAGCGCCTCGCCGAGGTTCCGGGCGCCGCAGACGAACGGGACGGAAAACCGGGTCTTATCGATATGGAACTGCTCGTCGGCCGGGGTCAGCACCTCGCTCTCGTCGACCATATCCACGCCGAGGGCTTCCAGGATCTGCGCCTCGACGAAGTGGCCGATCCGGGCCTTCCCCATCACCGGGATGGAGACCGCGTCGATGATCTCGACGATCTTCTGCGGGTCGGCCATGCGGGCCACGCCCCCGGCCGCTCTGATATCGGCAGGGACTCTCTCAAGCGCCATGACAGCGACGGCACCGGCCTCTTCGGCGAGCTCGGCCTGCTCTGCGTTGACCACGTCCATGATGACGCCGCCCTTCTGCATCGACGCAAAGCCGCGCTTGATCAGCTCGGTGCCAAATCTCAGTTCCTCGAGTTTCATTACTTCTATGTATAGTTCATGGACCCCAATAAAAATAGTGCGGCGATCTCGGCGAGGGCGAAGATGACCGTCGCCGCCCGGACTGCAGCGACGATATCGGCGCCCCCCTCCGCAAGCGTCCGCCCCGGGGCCCCGATAGTGTAGACGCCGGGCTTCTCGAGACGCACCCCGACGCCGCCGGCGATGACGGCCATCGGGATCCCGCCGTTGAACCCGGGGCGCTTCCTGCTATCCCGGCGAAGCGCGGCGTAGGCCGGGGCGAACCGGCCCTTCGCCGCAAAGTAGGTGAGGAGGATAAGACCGGTGATCCGGGCCGGAATAAAGTTCAGGACGTCGTCGACGCGTGCCGGGAACCACCCGATCCGGAGCCGTTCGTCCCGGTAGCCGAGCATCGCGTCCATCGTGTTGACCGCCCGGAAGACGGCGGCCCCGGCGAGGCCGAAGAGCCCGAAGTAGAAGAGCGGCGATATGATGCTGTCCACCAGGTTCTCAGTCATCGACTCGTAGGCGGCCGAGAGGACGTGCTCGCCCTCGAGATGCGCGGTATCCCGGCTCACCATCATCCCGACCGTCGAGCGGCCCGCGTCGATGCTGCCGGTCTCAAGCGCCCGGACCACGGCGGCGGCATGTTCCTCGAGCGCCCGCCAGGCCAGGCAGGCCTTGAGGAGGAAGGGCGCGAGGAGGAGGTAGAGGTACCAGGGGGCCGCGAACTCTGCGAGCGCAAAAGGAGCGGCAAAGAGGGCCACGGTCGCGAGGGTTCCCACGACCCCGATCGACCGCTGGATGCCGGCCGGGTAGCGGGACGGGACCCCCCACCACCCGATGAACCGGCCGAGGACCGCCACCGGGTGATACCGGGAGTGCGGGTCCCCGACCAGGCGATCCACCAGCAGCGACGCGGCGACTACGACCGCTGCCGCAACCATGCAAGGAGAACCCCGATGAGCAGCGCCGCAAACGCAGCGGCGTTTACGAGATCGACCCGGAATACGAGCCAGAGCGCGTAGAGGACCAGGGCAGCGGCGACGGGGGCGAGGACGGCGACGGGGGGCAGCGGCGGGAGCGGTAGTGCCGGGACCGCCATGCCGGCGGAGGCCGGTTCCGCCGGTCCGGGCTCCGGGGCTTTGCGCTCCCTGACGACGACCCGGAACTGCGCTTTTCTCGCGCCGTATCCCGCAATGACCTCCACGGTGAAGATCCCCGGGTAGGCGTCCTCCCGGATCGGGATGCGGAACTCCTCGCTCTCGCCCACGTAGAGGTTCTCGTGGAAGAAGCCGGTGAAGGGCGAGGAGTTGGAGGAGGCGAGGGTGATATGGAGCGGCGAGCCATGGTTGACGATCCTGAGAACAAGATCGCTCCCTGCCGCCGCCTCAACCTCTTGCGGGACCTCGATGGCGTTGATCCCCCGGCGGTTGAGATGAATCTCCGACATCGGCCGGGTCAGTCCTCGCAGGCGGTCCGCGGGAGGAGGTTCGGGATGCCTTCGCTGATGGGGTAGTCGACGCAGCATGCCGCGCACCGGAGAGTACCCTCCAACACCTCATCGTCGCTCTCCTCCGTCACCGTGAGGACGAGGTCGCCCTTGCAGACGGGGCAGCAGAGGATCTCCATGAGGCTTTTTCTCATAAATCCCCCCGGAGATCGATGATCTGGGACATCTCGGGACCGGTCGAGATCAGGGTGACGGGTTTGCCGATATCCTTCTCGGCCTGCGCGATGAAGTCCTTCGCCTTCTTGCTCAACTGGCCGTAGTCCGTCGCGCCGAAGCAGGCCGGGTCGATCCGGTCAATCCCGGTGATCGCCGCCTGGGTGCAGCCGTTGATCATCGCCGAATAGCGGGCCATCTTCCCGTCCCAGGTGCCGATACGGCGCTGGCGGTGGGTGACGGTGCCGAACTCCTCGATACCGAGCTCGTGCGACCGCTCCATCGTCATCTCGGTGGAGAACGGGCCTTCCCCGACCCGGGTCGGGTAGGCCTTGAAGACGACGATGACATCGTCAATCCGGGTCGGGCCGACGCCGTTGTCCGCGGCGATCTGCGAGGCGGAGGTATCCTTGCTGGTCACGAACGGATAGGTCCCGAAGTAGAGCGAGATCCCGAAACCCTGGGTCCCCTCGAGGAGGACCGTCTCACCCTTATCCAGGGCGCTGTTGACGTCCTGTGCTACATCGGTGATGAAGTCCGCAAGTTCCGGGACGTCTTTTGCCTGCCGGGACGTCCGGAGGACGCGGTCTGAATTTGCCGGACCGCACCCGGTCCCGGTGCTCCCGATCTTCTCCCTGAGGTGCCGGCTTGCCCTGTCCCGGGCGATATGCTCTTCTTCGATGACACCGCACCGCCCATCGACAAAGGTCCTGTCCCGGACACCGAGCAGGTCGACCTCGTGCAGGAAGACCCGGGGATCGACGAGCACGCCGCTCCCGATCATGAGGGCCGACTCCGGGTAGACGAATCCCGAGGGGACCATCCTGACACCATACTCTTTCTCCCCGATACAGACGGTGTGTCCCGCGTTCGGACCAACGCCGCCCCGGGAGATGATGGATGGTCTGTCCTGGTGAGCGATGTGGGCCACGATCTTTCCCTTCCCTTCGTCACCAAAGAATCCGCCGACGATAATAGTACAACTCATTGTTCTATCATGTAGGATGGAGCGATACTTGATGATAAACGTTACAATGTGATACCGGGAGGGGAGGCAACCCCTCTCCCGGCAATCGGGCTCCATGGGGTTCCGGACTGACCGCAGGGGAACTCAGGAAGACGGGATCACGATACGGGGCAATGAAAAGCACCTTCTGCGGCCGGACGGGATCCCGGCATGCGCGGGTGCTGGAGAGGCGTCTCCGGCGTTGCGTCGCGAAACGCGCATATCCCGGGTGCCCGGAAGTGAGAAGCCATTGTATATTAATTTTCGTGGCCGCAGATCGTCCCCGGTCCGGTTACCGTCGGGATCCGAACCCCTTCATTTCCACTGGAAACTTCATCTCCTGTACATTCCCGGCCATTGCATCGAGTTTTCCCCGGATACGACGTACTGATCTGTAGCCGGATCTTTTCCCCGGAGCGCGGATGCGAACCCGCGGATCTGCCCGGGGTTCAGGGGACGGGATGCGTATGCCGGTAGGGGTGTGATCGGATCCCGGGGCACCCGGAAACCCTGAATAAATCCACATCTCCAGTGGAAATAAAGGGGTTCTCCGTCCGTCATTCTCCCGTCGGACACAGAACTGTAGACCGCTTATGCAGAAGAACCGGTTAAAAAAAGTTTTGATCTGATTTTCGGGGATGTCTGGAGAGATTCTTTTATTTGACCGAGTCCAGGAAGGCCCCTATACGGGAGATCGCCTCCTTGAGATCGTCCCGCGAAACCGCGTAGGCGCACCGCACGTGCCCCGCACCGGACGGCCCGAGGACGCTCCCGGGGACGACCGCCACGTGCTGCTCGCGGAGGAGGGACTCTGCAAACTCGGTATCGGTCATGCCGGTGCTCTCCACCGACGGGAAGGCGTAGAACGCGCCCTTCGGGAGGTGGCAGGCAAGACCGAGTTTGTTCAATCCGTCGACGAAGAGGTTCCGCCGGAGCCGGTACTCCCGGACCATGGCGTCCTTCTCGGCTTCCCCGATCCGGAGCGCCTCGTAGGCCGCGATCTGCCCCATGACCGGGGCGCAGAGCGCGACGTACTGGTGGATCTTCAAGGCCGCCGCGGTGATCTCGGGCGGTGCGCAGAGGTAGCCGATCCGCCACCCGGTCATGGCGAAGGCCTTGGAGAACCCATTGAGGGTGATCGTCCGCTCGCGGAGCTCCGGGAGCCTCGCCGGCGAGAAGTGGTCGCCGTCGTAGGTGAGCTCGCCGTAGACCTCGTCGCTGATGAGGAGGAGGTCGTGGTCGACCAGGAGATCGGCGATAGCGCGCCAGTCCGCCTCCTGCATCACCCCGCCGGTGGGGTTGTTCGGGAAGTTTGCAATCAGGGCCTTTGTCTTTCGGGTGATGGACTCCGCGAGCGCATCGGCCGTCAGCCGGAACTCGTCATCCGCGCGGCAGCGGACGGGGACCGGGACGCCGCCGGCAAGCGAGACGCAGGGCGTGTAGGAGACGTAGCAGGGCTCGGCGACCAGCACCTCGTCGCCCGGGTCCGTGACGGCCCGGATGGCGATATCGGCGGCTTCCGAGACGCCGCAGGTGACGATGATCTCGTCTTCGGCATCGTAGCGGGTGCGAAACCGGGTATCGAGGTAGCGGCTGATGGCGCCCCGGAGCTGGGGCGTCCCCTTGTTCGAGGTGTAGGCGGTCGATCCCTGCTCGATGGAGTAGATAGACGCTTCGCAGACGCACCAGGGGGTCACGAAATCCGGTTCGCCGACACCCAGGGATATGACGTCCTCCATGGTCTGGGCGATATCGAAGAACTTCCGGATACCCGAAGGGGGTATGGCACGGGCCCGTGCCGAGACGAAATCTCTCACGCTCCTCACCTCAGAACGAGTAGGGGAGACGCTCGACACCCTCGCGCTCGGCGAAGGTGGTGCCGTTCTCCTTGTAGGTCTTCATGATGATATGCGTCGCCGTCTCCCGTATCCGGTCCATCGGAGCGATCTGCTCGGAGACGAACCGGGCGATCTCGTGCATGCTCGGCCCGGCCACCAGGAGCTGGAGGTCGTAGGCCCCGGTCATCAGCCGGAGCGACCGGACCTGCGGGAACCGGGCGATCCGCTCTGCTATCCGGTCATAGCCGAAGTCCCGCTCGGGCGAGACTTTGAGCTCGATCACCGCAGCGACGTTGCCGTTGCCGGCCTGCTCCCAGTCGACGACCGCCCCGTAGCGGCGGATGGCGCCGGTCGCTTCCAGCCGGCCTATCCGGTTGTGTACATCCTGCTCGCTCATCTCGGCCAGCACCGCGAGTTCTTTTTCCGGGGTGCGGCAGTTCTCCTCCAGGAGATGGAGGAGGATACGGTCCTTCTCGTCCATAGTTTCACCTGAACATTGCTTTTAAGCGATTGGTGTCGAGTTGCTTCAGCCTCTCATCGTCGAGCCTCGGGTCGCGCGTCACGACCTCCTCGATCTTGCTCGTCGTCGCGTCGAACCACATCTCCTTCGTCCGGCCGTAGCGGCCCCGCGAGACGACCCGGGTGTTGATGACGCCGAGCATGTTGAGTTCGGAGATGAGGTCCGTGATCCGGCGGTGCGTCAGGACGTCGAGGTCGATGATCCGGGCAATCTCCCGGTAGACCACCGTGACCTCCCCGCTCGTGAAGATCCGTTTGCCCATCTGCTCGAGGATCAGCATCGCGTAGAGGACCGCCTTGCTCTGCGTCGGGAGAGTGGAGATGCACTCCACCATGCTGTCGGTCTCGATCTTCTCCTGGGCCATCCGGACATGCTTCTCGCCCACGCCCGTAGCGTTCTCACGGTCCGCGAGTTCGCCCGAGACCCGGAGGAGGTCGAGCGCTCGCCGGGCATCGCCGTGCTCCTGTGCCGCAAGCGCCGCACATAGCGGGATGACCGTCTCGGTGAGTGCCCCTTCGACAAACGCCATCTCGGCCCTCTGCTGGAGGATATCGCAGAGCTGCGGGGCGTTGTAGGGGGGGAAGACGATCTCCTCTTCGGAGAGCGAGGAGAGGACCCGGGGGTCCAGGAAGTCGGTGAACCGGAGGTCGTTTGAGATCCCGATGATGCTGACCTTGGCGAACTTCAGGTCGGAGTTGATCCGGGTGAGGTTGTAGAGGGTGTCGTCGCCGCTCTTCTTGACGAGTTTATCGATCTCGTCGAGGATGATGACCATGACCCCGCCGCTGCTCTCGAGCTGGTTCTTGAGCTCCATGTAGACCTGGTCGGTCGGCCACCCGGTCATCGGGATGTGGTTCCTCGTGCTGTCGCTCGGGTGCTGGTCGGCGTCGTCGAGGCAGTTCGCGATCTGGGCGAGGACCCGGTACTGGGTATCGATCACCTCGCAGTTGAGGTGGACGATCCTGCACTTTGTCCCGGCAAGGGCGCTTGCGTTCTCAAGTTCCGTTCCAACATACCGAACCGAGGCTGTCTTCCCGGTCCCGGTCTTGCCGTAGATGAGAATGTTTGACGGGGTCTCGTTCGTGAGGGCGGGCGCAAGGATGGAAGCGAGTTCGTCGATCTGCGGTTTCCGGTGAGGAAGAATCTGGGGACGATAGCTGTGGCGCAGCACTTCCCTGTTCTTGAATATACGCCTATTGGTAAGGTATTTCTTGAATAGTCCCATTGGATTGGTTTTATCGTCCGACATGATGTCACCGGAGGGGGTTGCCCGGACAGAAAATTTTCGTGCCAAGGACCCTTAAACTGATCGCTTTCGAGACAGATAACCCCTTCGTTTCCAGTGGAACGAAGATATGGTTGTCGCCTGGTGGGGTACGAGAGGGATCTGGTCGACCGGGAGGAGGAGAGAACGGGAGGAGAATGAACCCTCCGGGTGAACCTGGGGGATGGAGATGGGATCGGGAAGAACCTTCTGGTGAATGTGCGCAGAGGGAAGAGGGGATCACCCCCACCCCTTTATTTCGACTGGAACGTGATGATGATACGGTGGTATCATTTCATCAAAGTGATGATGATAGTCATGTGTACCTCTGCAACTCAAGATATAAAGTTTTATCGTAACAAGAGAGGAACAAGGGAAGAAAGAGCGGAACGAGAGAAGAAAGAGAGAAAAACAAAAACCGAAGAGAAACAAGGAGACAGAGAGAGGAAAAAGGATGGATACAGGAAAACAAGGGGAGACTAAGAGGAAAATAGTAAAACCGAGAAGGAGAGCGGAAACAAAAGAAACGCGATGAACCCGGAAGAAACCCGGAGAAGAAAGGAGGAACCGGGACAGGTGCACCGAACCCGGAAGAAACCCGGAGAAGAAAGGAGGAACCGGGACAGGTGCACCGAACCAGGAAGAAATCAGGGTCATCACCTTCCCGGTTTACGATCAGTGATCCTGGGGGACCCCGGTCTCGCACCCCGATCCCCGTCGGGCAGCCGGAAAGAACAAAGCCTGTCATCGCTCCGGATCCCTGTCAATCATTTCCAATGAACCTGGTTCGATCGGCCGGGGTCCGGGTCGTTCTCCTTCCTGTTCCCTTCCTCTTCTGCTGTTCTCTCCCCTGCCCCCTCATAGTTCCAGTCGAAACAAAGGGGTCGGGGATCGAATTTGCAACGTGGGGATACAAAGAAGTCGAATGCACGGTACAAGGGTACTGGCAGATTTTATGGAGAGCAACCATTTTAAACCCCTCGTTGTGACCGGTGCCGTCATCACCGTCTCCTCGAGCCGGAGACCCGGGACCGATACCAGTGGGAAGACACTCATCGACCTCCTCTCAGCCGCCGGTATCGAGGTGACCCACTATGCCGTCATCCCCGATGATCTCGAGCGGATCCGGTCCGAGGTCCATACAGCTGTTTCGCGTGCAACCTGCGTCATCGTCACCGGGGGCACCGGGCTCACCCCCGACGACGTGACGATCGAGGCGGTCGCGCCGCTGCTGGAGAAGACGATCGACGGGTTCGGGGAGCTCTTCCGCCTCAAAAGTTACGAGGAGATCGGGACCTCCGCTATCCTTTCGCGGGCGATCGCCGGCGTCATCGCCGGCCGGGCGGTCTTCTGCATCCCCGGCTCCACAAAGGCAGTCACGCTTGCCGCACGGGAGATTATCATCCCCGAGATCCGGCACATCCTGACCCACGCCGGGGCGGGTCAGCGGTAGACGTCGAGGAGCGCCACCCGCTCGAGGACCAGGTCGCGGAATCGGTCCTCGCCGACGACTGCAATCTCTTCGGGCGTGATCTCGAAGAGGTCCGCGAGGCGCGCCCGCTTCGCAGGATCGATCGCCTCCCCCCAATCCCCGTCGACGAACGCCACGAGACCGGCAAGCCGGTCCCGGACGCCCGGCACCGGGGGACAGACGGCGATATATGAACGATTCTCTCCCGGATGGATCCCGAAGGACGCGGCCACCTGGCACTGCCGGGTCCCCGCGGCGTAGAGGAGCGCCTCCATCTCGATCGAGTTTGCGATCGCCTCGCCGCCGGCCCATGACCGTCGGGCGTGCCGGAGCGCCGCCTCAACATGGGCGCGCCCTGCAAGGCGGTCGGCGTCAAAGAGGATGATGTGGGTCCTGCACTCATCGGCGATCTTGCGGACCTTTTTCAGGAAATCGACATTCTCATCGACTGCGAAGACCGCCTGGTAGATATCGCACGCTGCTTCTCTCATTGTACCGTTCACCCGAACCGGGAGAGGGTCGACTGCTCCTGGCTGACCTCCCCGATCTCGTCCCGCTTCCCCTCGAGCTGCTCGAATATCTGTGCGGCGATCCCCTGCCCGAGGATCTTTCCGACCTTCTCCGGCCCGGCCGCGAGGAGCGCCTCGATCGACCCGAGGTTGTTGTCGAAGAGCCGGCGCGCCCGGACCCGGCCGATCCCGCGGAGCCTGATGAGGGGCAGGAGTTCCTTCTTGATGCCGTGCTTGGCCCGGAGCTCCATCTCCTCGATAGGGCCCGCGAGGTGCGGCGCGAAGAGACCGGCGAGGTGCCGGCTCGCGTGGACCAGCCAGGCGACGCTCTCCACCATACCGTAGACGTCCCCCGGCCCGACGTTGTAGCGCTCGCAGATAACGTCCTCCCCGAGCTCATCGGCCCAGTCGGCGAGGAGGAGCGCGGTCTTGAGGCTCCGGTCGAACCCCTCGCCGGCGTCCCAGGGGATCTCCATCCAGAGGTCGTTTCGGTGGTCGGCGAGGAACCGGTCGAGGAGGTACATGTCGTCCCGCCGCACGAAGAGTGTCGGCATATCGGGCGTCGAGCAGAGGAGGTGGAGGAGCCCGATGTCCGTATACTCTTTCTGGCCGATCATCGCCTTCACGATCACCTCGGCGCTCCGGGGATCGATGTAGAGCCGCGAGACGAGTGACCCGTACTCGGTGGGCTCAAGCCACTCCCCCACCTCGGTGATCATCTCGGCTTCGCGGAGGAACTCAAGCGCCCGCTGGACCGCGCGCTTGAGCGCGAACGGGCTCTCGCCCTGGTGGGCATAGAACGTCCCGTCCATGAACCCGAGCACCTCGCCCGTCTCGCGGGCGAACCCCGTCGCGATGAGGGAGAGGATGTGGGTGCAGAGGACCGCCTCGTCCGCGCACCGACTCCGGACATCTTCTGCCGCCGCCTCGATGTAGCAGGCGAAGAGCTCGTCGACCATCTCCTCGGACTTCGCGATCAGGACCGCCTCGCCGTAAGGGTCGAGATGCGGCCGCCCGGCCCGCCCGGCCATCTGCCGGTACTCCCTGACCGGGATCGGGAGCATCCCCTCACCGGCGCTGAACCGGAGGTAGTCGCGGACGATCACCCGCCGGGCGGGGAGGTTCAAGCCCGCCGCGAGGGTCGGGGTCGAGGCGATCGCCTTGATGTGCCCTTCGCGGAACCCCGCTTCGACGATCCGCCGCTCCTCCCGCGCGAGCCCCGCGTGGTGGAACGCCGCGCCCTGCGCGACGCAGGCGGCAAGGGTCCTGCCCATGCCGGTCGCGGCGTTCGACCGGAGCTTATCGGCGTAGCCGGCGAGGACCGGGTTTGCGATCTTCAGCCCGGATGCCGCGCGTTTTGCGAACGCCTCGGCGTTCTTCCGTGAGCTGACAAAGACCAGGCACTGTCCCCCTTCCGCGACCGTGTCGAGGACGAGGTCCAGATCCTCGTACTTGCTCCGGCGCTCGACCTCGCGGTCGCGGTCGGCAAACCGGATGCCGTCCTGGAAAAAGACGCCCTCCCGGAGGTCGACCGGCCGCCAGTCGCTCTCGACGAGTTCGGCGTCGAGCCACCCGGCGAGGTCCCGTGGGTTCCCAATGGTCGCCGAGAGGGCGATGATCTGGATCTCCGGGTTCTTGTGGCGGAGCTTCGCGATCACCATCTCGAGCGTCGCCCCCCTCGAGGGGTCGTCGATCAGGTGGACCTCGTCGAGGACGAGGAGGCTGATCTCCGAAAGCCACGGCGTCCGGTTCCGGAGGAGCGAGTCGACCTTCTCGCTCGTCGCGACGATGATATCGTTCCTCCCCAGGTAGTCGTCCCGCCGGTCGAAGTCGCCGGTGGCGATACCGACACGGAGACCCTTCCCCGAGAACTCCTCGAACTTCTCGCTCGCGAGCGCCCGCAGGGGGACGATGTAGAGGCACTTACCCCCCCGCTTCACCTGGTGGTGCATCGCCATCTCGGCGACCAGGGTCTTGCCGCTCGCGGTCGGGATGGCGATGAGAAGATTCTTCCCCGCGAAAAGCCCTGCTTCGACGCAGGCCGCCTGCGGCGGGTAGAGCTCCGTGATCCCGGACCGGGCGTAGCCGGCCGCGAGATCCGGCGGGATCGGCAGACCGGCTATCTCCATGTACACCCCTTCATTTCCACTGCAAACCGCATTGTATGTGTATCGTCATAGTCGTGGACGGGGGGCGGTGTGCCCCCGCCGGATCACGAGTAGTACTCCAGCATTGACTGCTTGGCTTCCTTCTTCTTCCGGTCGAGGAACCCGTAGACGTGTTCGTGGGGCACGCCCTGGACCAGCATCTCCACCGCTTTCCTCGCGGTATCGACCTGGTCCGGGAGGCCGATGATCGCGACGGTCTTCCCGTGGACCGATATCTCCGTGCTGGTCAGATCCTCGATCTGGCCGCGTGATGTCCCTGCCTTCCCGATGATCCGGCCCCGGAGCCGCTCGAGCTGCCGGGTCGTATCTGCGAGGTCGGAGAGGTTGATGATATCAAGCATCATGTCCTCGTCATCGAGGAGCCGGAACGCACGTTCCGGCGAGAACCCGCGGTTGATCGCCTGGACAACGTTCTGCGCCGTGATGACGGCGACGGGGTCCTCCCCCTCGATCGTCACCAGTCCCTCCTCGCTGTCGATCAGGAGCGTTATCCCGGTCTTCTCCTCGATATCTCGCTTTGTGGAACCGCTCTTGCCGATGAGTACACCGATCCTGGCTGTTGAAACTTTCATCTCCTGTGTGGTCATGATTACATTCCTTCTCCCCGGTCTTCAGATCTCCCGGCGTCCGGTCCCGACGATCGCTCTGACGATCTCCTGCTCCTCGGGCACATCACAGTGGTGGGAGAAATATCTGTTGAGGTTCTTTATGTCCCGGACCAGGAACGCGGATGCCCGCGGGTGATCCAGGGTGACCGCCTGTCCCATATCGATCAGGTATGGTTTCTCGTGGTAGAGGATATTGTATTCGGAGAGATCGGCATGGACCAGGCGCGCTTCCTGGTAGAGCCGCTTGATGTAATCGAGAATATCGCGGTATACCGCCCCGTAATCCTCGACCGCGGCGTTCCGGAGCTGCGGGTAGGGTACCTCGTCCTGGCCCAGGAACCCCATCAGGAGGATGTTCCGGTCGAACGCGAGCGGTTCGGGGACCGGGATCTGCGCCTCGTGCGCCCGGGCGAGGTTGCTGTACTCCTTCTTCGTCCAGGCGAAGATGAGGGCCTTGCGTGTCCCCCGGACGCTCGAGAACCGGCGGTCCCCTGCCAGGTACTCGTTCATCGCCTTGAAGTTCGCCGTCTGGATCCGGTAGATCTTGATGGCGAGCCCCTGACCGTCGCGCTCGCCGTAGAAGACGTTCGCCTCTTTCCCGGTGCTGATCGGGCCGCCGATCGCCGTGAGCAGCTTCTTGTGGACGAGCTTGTAGAGGGCCATGAGGGTGACCTCGTCAAAGACATCGTCCCGTACCTTCACCGTATTGGCGTCCTTGAGCCTGACGCCCATCGCCTCGATCTCGCGATCGAACTGTTTATACTCTTCTTCGCGGCCCACGGCCGGATCACCTGCTGCAGACGTAGTCGTGTACGGGGGCGAGGATATCGATGAGGTGGGCGGCGGCCGCGTTCTTCAGGTCCAGGGGATGGATCTCGCCCGCGGCGTAGGCCCGCTCGAGGTCCTCGTAGGCGGCGAACTCCCGGTCCCCGCCGAACTTCGCGGGTCGCCGGATGACGACCGTCCCGGCCCGGGGGAAGACGTGGTACTGCAGGATCTGGAGCACCGGGTTATTCTCGACCTCGGGCGGGCAGAAAGCCTTCTTCATCTTCTGGTTGATATCCTCTTCGGAGTCGGCGACCGATATGACGTTGCCTGCCGATGACGACATCTTCTTCCCGTCGAGGCCGTTGATGATCGGCGTGTGGATGCAGACCGGCGCCGGATACCCGATTGCGGGGAGGTGTTCCCGCGCGAGCATGTGAATCTTTCGCTGATCGATCCCGCCGACGGCGGCGTCCACGTTGAGGGTCATGATATCGACCATCTGCATGATCGGATAGACCATCTGCGAGACCGTCGGGTTGTCCATCTGCCGCCCGACCTCGTCCATGCTCCTCTTCGCCCGGTTGAGGGTGATCGCCTGGGAGAGTGTGAGGACGGCGAGCTCGTACTCCGGCGTGAGCTGCACATCCGAGCCGAGGACGTAGTTTGCGCCGACCAGGCCGAGCCCCTCGAAGCAGCGCTGGTTGTACTCGGCAGTCTCCCGGATCTCTTCCATCGTGCCTTTGCGGTTTAAGAACGCATGGAGGTCCGCGATGAGCACGGTCACCTCAAACCCCGCCTGCTGCAGGTCCATCAGCTTGTTCACCGTCACCATGTGGCCGAGGTGGATCTCCCCGCTCGGCTCGTAGCCGGTGTAGACCCGCCTGACCGGACGGTCGATGAGCGCACGCAGTTCCTCGTCGGTGACGACCTCTACGGTATTTCGCGTCACCAGTTCGTACGGATCCATTGAAAAGAGTGGGTTTGCCGGGGAGTTAATGCTTCTTCCTCCCCCGCTCTCCGTTCACCCGATGGCGACGAGACCGAGCGCTTCGTTGGTCATCCGGATGGATTCCTCAGGGTCCTTCACCGTCCCCATCAGGGCGCGGATGCAGTCGATGTTCTCGGGGATGACGTCGGCCTCCTGGTGGATGGCCTGGAAGCAGTAGAACTCCTTCCCGTCGAGGATCGAGACCGAATCCTCAAAGACACCGTTCTCCCAGAGATCCGTCCTCGGCCGGCCGAGGTCCTGGGTATACTCCCGGAGCTCGGCGTTGCTCTTGATCCCGGTGGCCTTGCGAACGAGGCCGATGCGGTTGTGCCCCTCAAAGACCTTCAGGACCGCGTCGCGGGTGGTCTCCTTCTTTAACTCCATCTGGATCGAGTGCATGTGCATGAAGGTCGTCGGGACGATCATCGCGAGGGTGACGATGTTGATGTGCGGGAGGACGGTCTTGACGTCGGGGCCGTGGTGGCTCGGGATCGTGACCGGGTTGAGGACGATGGCGTCGATCGGTCCCCGCTTCACGTCGCTCGGGTCTGCTCCGCGCCGGACCATCACCGCCCGGACCCGCTCGACGCCGAAGGCCTGGTCCAGGGCGTGGATGATCCGGACGAGCCCGGTGCTGTTGCACGAGACGACCCGGGCAAACTGCTTTCCTGCGGCCTCGTTGTAGTTCGCGTGGGCGTTGAAGGAGAACCCGGCGACTTCGTGCCCCTCGCCGCCCTGCCAGATTGCCTTTTTGCCGAGGCGCTCATAGAGCGGTTTGTTCTTCTCCCCGACGCCGCCGGGGGTGGCGTCCACGACGATGTCGGCGGCCTTGAGCATTGCCTCGACGTCGCCGGCGACCTCAAGCCCGGCTTTCTCAAATGCAGACTTCTTTGCGAGGTCCGCGATGTAGAGGGGGTATCCGCGCTCTTTCGCGATGTACGCCTCTGCCGAGACGCTCGTTTTTGAGACCCCTACGACTTCCATGTCGGGCTGTGCGGCGACCGCATCGGCGACTCGTTTGCCGATGGTGCCGTACCCGTTGATCGCGACTTTGATCATGTATGATGGAATACAGAACAAAAATTAATAAAGGTTGCTGGTTTGCGAATATAACTGATATCACGCACCCTTATCATAAAGTGGCTATTCTAATTGCGTGTAATTGCGAATGGACCCTAAAAACCTGTCAGATCGGATCTCAAGGTATAAGCCGGAACGGTTTCGTACAGGGAGGGGGCGGCTTTTCCCGGGGCCTTCCTCCCGCTCTCTCCTGCGAGGCCGGACAGCGCGAGAGAATTTATATCCGGTGGTGCTATTGAGCATATTCATGGAACGACAGCCAATCCTCGCAACCGGCCGCCTGCTCCTGCGGCCGTTCGACCTTGCAGACGCTCATACGGTGCAGCGGCTCTGCGGAGATTATGCTGTGGCCGCGGCAACCCTCCTTCCCTACCCGTACCCGGACGGCCTCGCCGAGATCTGGATCGCCTCCCTCCGCGAGGGTATCGAGCGCGGCGACGCCGCGGCCTTCGCCGTCACGCTCGCGGGGGAAGGCAGCCTCATCGGCGGCGTCCGCCTCCGGATCGAGACGGAGCACGCCCGTGGGGAGCTCGGGTTCTGGGTCGCGCGATCCTGCTGGGGCCGGGGGTACGCCACCGAGGCGGTCCGGGCGGTGATCGCGTACGGGTTCTCCGCCCTCGGGCTGCACCGGATCCACGCCATCCACTTCTCCCGCAACCCGGCCTCAGGCCGGGTGATGGAGAAGTGCGGGATGCTTCACGAAGGTCGTTTCCGGGGACACGTCCGAAAATGGGGTATTTACGAGGATGTCGATCTCTGGGGAATCCTCCGGGAGCCCGCCTTCCGCCCCCTGTCGCCGCCGGGACCGTCCGCATGATCGGACAACCCGTCCTCGCAACCGGCCGCCTGCTCCTGCGGCCGTTCACCCTCGCCGACGCCGCGGAGGTGCAGCGGCTCGCCGGCGACTACGCGATCGCGTCCTCCACTCTCAGTATCCCTTACCCCTACCCTGACGGAGCGGCGGAGGCGTGGATTGCCACTCACCGGCCCGGGTTTGAGAAGGGGATGCACGTCGTCTACGCCGTCACCCGCCCCGATGACGGGACTCTCGTGGGCGCGGCCGGCCTCGTGGAGATCGATCGCCGCCACGGGCGGGCCGAACTCGGCTACTGGGTGGGAAGGCCATACCAGGGCCGGGGGTATGCCACCGAGGCGGCCCGGGCGGTGATCGAGTATGGGTTCTCCGTCCTCGAGCTGCACCGGGTCTATGCCCTGCACCTCTCCCGCAACCCGGCCTCAGGCCGGGTGATGGAGAAGTGCGGGATGGTGTATGAGGCGCACCTCCGGGAGCATGGCCGGAAGTGGGGCATCTTCGAGGACCTCGACGTCAGGGGGATCCTCCACGACGAATGGCGGGAGCGATGCACGGCCCCGGCGATCCGGGAGTGCCGGGTGGGTTGAACCGGCCGGTTCAACCCTTCAACCCCAATCGTACCGGGAATTTATCACACCTCCGACCGACGGAGTAACGGGGAGTGTGGATGGGGTTTTCCCCCCACTCTGTTATCGCCCCCGCCGAAGGCGTCCGCCCGTGCTTCATTTGACCTCCACCGGACAGCGAGCCGGGCGGCTACCCGTGCGGCGCCAGGAACCTACTTCCTGACGAAGACGGCGTAGCCCCGGTGCCCGCCCTCGTGGGCGGTCGGAAGGACGAGGACGTCATTTCCCCGGTGCTGCAACTGCCGGGCGTAGGAACTCGCGGCGTGCTGGCTCTCGTAGAGCCGATCGGCGTAGTATTCCACCTCGTCGACGACCCGCCGCTGCCGTACCTTGATCCACTCTGTCTGCGAGCGCCGTTCCATACCTTATGGTTGCAATGGTCGGGCAAAATAGTTGCCGCGCCTCCCTCCCGGTCCCGCCGGGCCCGTGGCGACGGTAGCCGCCTCAGCCCTGCGCCTGTTGTTCCGCCCAGTAGGCCTCGGCCTCTTCCTCCATCGCCTCGAGTCGGTCGTAGTAGTCCGGGAACTCGTTCAGGTGCGCAAGCGCAATCTTTGCCGTCGTGAAGAGGTCGTCGTCGGTGACGTTCGTCACCGGGTCGCGGAGACCGTGCTCGAGCTCCACGACCATGCCGCGCCGGAACTGTTCGACGTCGAACTCTTTCCAGGTGATGCCGAGGTGATCGCCCATCGCTTTTGCTTCGTCCCGGGTCACTTCTTTGCGTGCCATACCGTATCCTCGAAGGAGGGGTGGTGTTTAGAGGTTATGAGCCTGTCGACGTTCCGGTGCGGGCAGGTCGAAACGTCCTTCTTCTGGCAGGGGGAGTACGCTGAGAGGAGATAGCGACCGCAATAGGCCGGTTGACAGCGGCCCCGGCAGCAATATTCCCGGCTGCATTCAGAGCGGCGTTCTCGGTATGCCCGCACGCGAGGCAGCAGAACGCTGCCTGACCCGGGCGGTTGCCGGGGGAACCCGCAGGCACTGCACTGCTGGCTCGTATACAGCTGGTGGAACGCCCACCTGTGATGTCGTTCGGGCTGGCCATGTCTAACCGTGGTCCGCAGGAGGATGCCCGTGAGGTCTTTGAGAGCAATCCCTCGCTTCGTGCCTTCTGCCGCGTAAACGATTCTCTTGCTGACGACGTGGTTGGTATCGGTCTTAAACCGGCGCTCTCGGCCGCAGTCTCCGCTTGGCCGACCTGGTGCCCGTCTTCTGGGGTCTGTGCAAGACCTCCGGACAACGGGTTCCCCCGTGATCGCGGACGATCATCGCCCACAACTCTTATCCCCCACGACTTCCCTACCCCCGCCCATGCAACGCCAGGCCGTTGAGTCCACCAATATCAAGTCCATCGGCTACGACGAAGAAGACGAGATCCTGGAGGTCGAGTTTCACAGCGGTGGCGTCTACCACTACGTCGGGGTGCCGGCCTCCGTCTACGAGGGACTGCTCACCGCCCGGTCGAAGGGCCGGTACTTCGGGGACTTCATCAGGCTGCGCTACCCCTACGAGAAGGTCCGGTGATCGGTCCGGCCCCCGGCGGCACCCCGCCGCAACCGCTATCATCCCTGCCCGCCACACCCGGCCGCATGTCTCAGAACTCAACCGGGGGTGCCGGCGGCATCAGATCCGTCGGCTACGACCCGACCACAAAGGCGCTCCTCGTCATCTGCGAGAGCGGGAACGCCTACCGCTACGCCGGGATCTCAAAAGAGGTTCACGAAGGCCTTCTTGCGGCCCCGTCCCGCGAGCAGTTCCTCCGCGAGTCGATCCAGGGCAGGTACCCGCGGGAGAAGTATCCCTGCATGGCGGTGGGGGAGGACGTCTAGCCGGGAATGCGCTCATGCAAGAACCTCCCGTCTGTCCCGGGACTCGCCTGACGCTCGAACCGGCAGGCGTAGATTTATGCCCGCAGTCCGCGTAATTCGAGGAGAGCAAGAGGTGCGACCTGATGACGACCGTGATTGCCGTTGACCTCGGCGCGACCAACCTCCGCGCGGCCCTGGTAGGCTCCGACGCGACCGTACTGTCCCATTCCACCGTTCCAACGCCGACCGCGGGGTCCTCCGGGGAGGTGATCACCGCCGCGATCGTCGCCCGGATAGAGGCCCTCCTCGCCTTGCCGGAGGGGAGGGAAGTCACGGCGATCGGCGTCGCGGCGGCCGGCCCCCTGGACCTCGGCCGCGGATGGGTCACGAACTCCCCGAACATCGTCTTCCCGGTCGTGGAGATCACCGGCCCGCTTGCCGAGCGGTTCGATCTCCCGGTCGCCCTGATCAACGACGCCCGGGCCGGCGTCCTCGGCGAGCGGTGGGCGGGCGCCGCCCGCGGCTCCGATAACGTCGTCTACATCACCCTCTCCACCGGCATCGGCGGCGGTGCGGTGGTGAACGGTCGTCTCCTCCTCGGGATGGACGGGAACGCCGGGGAGATCGGGCACATTCCCGTCGATGCCCGCTACAATCTCACCTGCGGGTGCGGCTATAAGGGTCACTGGGAGGCCTGCGCCTCGGCAAAGAACATCCCTGCGTTCTTTGCGGCCTGGCGGGCGGAGGCGGACGTCCGGGACGTCGCCTTCGACGCCTCCTCGACCCGGGCGATCTTTGCGGCGGCGCGGGAGGAGGACCCGGTCGCCCTCGCCTTCATGGAGGCGCTCGGGGAGATGAACGCCCGGGGAGTCTCGACGGTCATCGTCGCCTACAATCCCGAGGTCGTCGTGCTCGACGGGCCGCTCGCCCGCTACTACGGGGATATCGTGATCCGGTATATGGAACCCTATATCGACCGCTACCTCGCCCTCCCCCGGATCGTCGTCTCCAATCTCGCCGGACAGGCGCCGCTCCTCGGGGCTGGGGCGTACGCGCTGGAGGTGCGGTGAGGGAAGCATGATCGAGATCTACCAAAACCTCTATATCGGGACGCAGGAGGACTACGAGGTCGCGGTGGAGACCCACGAGACCTGGTGCGTGGTGCATGCCTGTCAGAGCCCCTACCACTGCCTGGCTGTCACCTACTCGCCCCTCGGCACGGTCCCGCCGGACCACCCCGAACACCTGGTCGCCCGGCGGGGGAACCGGCTGATGCTGAACCTGGTCGACGCGAGGGACCCCGCCGACGTCCCGAAGGAGGCGATCGACGCTGCCCTCTCCTTCATCGACCGATGTCTTGCGGCCGGCCGGCCGGTGCTGGTCCACTGCGGTTTCGGGGTCTCCCGGTCGGCGTCGATCGGGCTCCTCTACCTCGCGGCCTACACCGACGCCCTGCCGACGGAGAGCCTCGCCGCCGCTGAGGCGGTCTACCGCCGGATATACCCGCCGTATCAGCCCGGCCGGGGAATGCGGGGGTTTCTTGCGGCGCACTGGGACGAGTACACGATGAAGCGGGTGGCCGCGTGACCGCAGAGCCGCTCGGCGCGGCAACGCTCGAGGTCCGGCGGTCCCGGTTCCACGCCCACCTCTACCGGATCGCGGGGCCGGAGGATCTCGCGCCGGTCCTTGCCGGGCACCGTGAGGCCTACCGGAAGGCCGCTCACCACTGCGCCGCCCTCCGGTGCGGCTCCGTGACGGAGTTCAAGAACGACGGCGAGGTCGGCCGGCCGGGAAGGGTGCTCCTCGACCTGCTCGGAAGATACGGTCTTGAGAGCCATCTGCTGGTCGTATCGAGGATCTTCGGCGGGGTGCTCCTCGGTCCGGGAAACGTCGGACGGGCGTTTCGCGATGCCGGGGAGGCGGCGATCCGTGAGGCGGGGCTCACCCGGTGACGGAGGCCCGCTGCCGGGTAGTGGGGCCGCCGGCGGGAAGGACCGCCCGGGTCGCCGTCGTCGGCACCGCGTAGCGTTCCCCGGTTAAGAGCGTAACCGTGAGCGCCGCCGAGGACCGGACCCCGGTCCTGGCGAAGCGATTCCACCCGGGCAGGGCGCAGGCCGTCGAGCGCCTGCCGGAGTTCCCATACCCTGACCCCGAACCGCCGGTTATCAAGCGTAACCTCGACGATCGGAGAGGATCTTCCCCTCTCATCGACCGTGGCGCACCTGCACCTCTGGATGTAGCCCGCCCTTCGCAGCATACACCCCCGGGTCTCCCGCAGGGGTCTAAAAGCCGCGTCGTGCAGGGGTGAACGTGTCAGTACCCCGGCATCTCCCACGCCTGCCACTTCCTCCGCCCGCGGGTGATGAGGAGCGCTGCCGGCAGGAGAAGGAGGAGGCTCCCGAAGGCGTACGCGGGGTCGAGCAGCGACGCGAAGATCAGGCAGAGGAGCACCGGGCTTATCGCGAGAATATAGCGGAGGAAGACCCCGGCGGAATAGAGCATGACGTTCGGGGAGAGGCCGCAGAGGAAGACCGTCACCGCGAGGGTGTAGGCGGAGACCGAGAGGAACGCGGCGAAGGCCGGGAGGAAGGTCCCTGCGCCGCCCCCTGTGGTCGCCGCCGCAAGCACGAGCACCGCGGCCGGGAGGAAGTTTGCGAGGGCGTAGCTCTTGAGTTTCCCGTCGATCACCTCCGAGACCTCCACCGGCAGGACCGCGTAAGCCGTAAAGGAGTCGAACTCGGTCGTCCAGTTGTAGATGGTGGCCGAGAGCACACCGAGCAGGACCGCAAAGACGACGAGCGGGTCGATGCCCGGGATGAACCGGATCAGGATCCGGAGGCAGACCCAGACGAGGCCGAGGGGGAGGAGGAACGAGAAGATCACCTTCCCGGCCCCGCCCTCGCTCCGCAGGAGGTCGAGGGCGTCTTTCGCGATGAAGTGGGCGCTCCCGACGGCGCGGAGCCTCTCAGCGAGGGGGTCGAGGCTGTTTTTGAACCGTCTCGTCCGGTCCGGGTAGTCGACGGTGACCAGGAGGACCGAGGCGGCGGCCGGGACCAGGATGAGGATGAGCGAGACGGCGAGCGGGCCCGGTCCCGGGTCGAGGAGGAAGGCATACGGGGGGAAGACGGGGACGGTCCCGGCCATAACGATCGCAAGCCCGGCTATCGCGAGGGCCGCGATCGCCCCCGCGAGGAGGCGGACGGAGCGGGCGTAGAGCGTCGAGAGGAGGCAGATGATCGCGAGCCCGGTGAGGAAGGCGAGCGCGAGGGAGACGAAGAGAAGGAGGCCGAGAGCCGGGTCGAGGGCGATGAAGGGGGTCGCTGCCGTGAACCCCGCCGCGAAGGGGAGGACGTAGAGCAGGATGTAGTAGACGGTGTCCTTGACGAGGAACGTCGCGAAGATCCGGCGTTCCGAGACCGGGAGGCTCCGGGAGGCGTAGGCGACGAGGCTTGCCTGCCCGAACCGGCGGTTCATGAACTCCCGCCCCATCGTCCCGAACGATCCCACCATCACGCCCGCGAGCAGGAAGAGGGCGAGCGCGAGGATGGCCATCGCGGTATAGGGAAGCGTATCCGAAAAGATCGGGAGCGCGAGCGAGCCCGCGAAGGCGAAGAATCCGACCACCACCGGGAAGAAGGCAAAGCCGGCGCTCCCGAAGATCGTCGAGTGGATCCGCCACTCCTCCTTCATCATCGCGAGGAAGAGGTCAGGCACCGGCATCGCCCCGCACCAGGTCGAGGAAGGAGCGCTCGAGGCTCTCGCCGGACCCGGCAAGGTCCCCGGTCCGGCCGCAGTAGAGGAGTCTCCCATCGTGCAGGACCGCGACCCGGTCGCAGATCTCGGCGGCGATCTCGAGAATGTGGGTGGAGATGAAGACGGTCCCGCCGTCACGGACATACTCCTGAAGGAAGTCCTTGACCGTCCGCTGCATGATGGGGTCCAGGTTGATCAGCGGCTCGTCGATGAGGGCGAGCCGCGGCTCGTGGAGGAACGCCTGTGCAAACATCAGCTTCTGCCGGGTGCCCCGCGAGAGGTCCTTGCAGAGGACGTCCTGTTTCTCGCGGAACTCCAGCAGGTCGAACCAGCGGTCGCACCGCTCCTCGATCCGGTCGAGGTTCCGGATCCGGGCCACGAAGTGGAGGTACTCCTCCGCGGTCAGGAAACTCGGCGGCGTCTCCTGTTCGGGGATGATCCCGACGAGTCTCCGGACCCCGATCGGGTCGCCTGCCGGGTCGAGCCCCATCACCCGGGCCGACCCGGACGTCGGCGGGATCTGTCCGGTCAGCATCCGGATCATCGTCGTCTTCCCCGACCCGTTCGGGCCGAGCAGGCCGAAGAGTTCGCCTTCCGCGACGGTGAACGATACTCCGTTCACCGCGGTGACGCTGCCGTAGTTCTTCGTGAGGCCGTCGGCCTCGATCATCTGCCGCACTCGAATCCACGCTCCTCCGGGTTTCTGGTCAAGGAAGATCGGCAGCAGGTTTGTATAATACCTTCTCTTTCTCCTCGGCCGATGTGTGAGAGCATCCTTCGAAACAGCTCGTGAACTCGCCGCCGCTCCCCAGACTGGAGCCCATGCACCGAAAAGGTTCCGGGCGCGTTGCATAGGCAGGTCTAAGAGTCCGGGATCTCAACCGGAACCCATGGACGAGCAGGAACGGTATGCCCGTGCGAGGAGGAGGGTTGAGGAGATCCGGGGATTCTACGAACATCTTGCACTCTACTGGGTGACATTTTTCTGGGGGATCGGCGTGGTGCTTCATGGATTCGGCGTCTACGTTGAAGGCCGGATATTCGGCAGGGCGTGGGAGGAGAGAAAGATCCGGGAGATCATGGAACGTGAAGAGCGGCGATAGATCTGACCCCACGACAGAAGCACTTATCTGGTGTGACTGGTAATGCTCGCCACAATGAAGACGGAGATACCCTATGACCGGTTCGCTCATGTCCCGGAGCGGATCTCCGGGCTGGTCGACCTCGCTTACAACCTCTGGTGGAGCTGGCACTCCTCGGCGAGTGTGCTCTTCAAACTGCTGAACCGGGCGGAGTGGAAGATGAGCCGCCACAACCCGGTCCGGATGCTTCTCGACACCCCGCCGCGGTTCTTCGAGCGGGCGGCAGCAAACCCGGAATATCTCCGCCGCTACGACATCATCATGCGCCGATTCCGGCAGTACATGGAGCCGATGACGAGCTGGTTTGCCCAGCACTACCCCGGCCGGATCCCGCTGACGATCGCCTACTTCTCAAGCGAGTTCGGGCTCCATCACTCGCTTCCCTTCTACGCGGGGGGGCTCGGCATCCTTGCCGGCGACCACGTCAAGGCGTCGAGCGACCTCGGCGTCCCGACGGTCGCCGTCGGGTTCATGTACGCCGAGGGCTACCTTCACCAGCACATCGAGGGGAACGGGTGGCAGAAGAACGTCGCTGAGATCCTCGACCGCGACGCCGCACCGGTCCTCCGGGTGCTCGACAAGAACGGCCGGCACCTTGTGGTGCAGGTCCCCCTGATCGAGCCCGCCATCTATGTCGCGGTCTGGAAGGTGCAGGTGGGGCGCGTCCCGCTCTACCTCCTCGATACCCATATCGATGAGAACCTCCCCGAGAACCGGAGCATCTCCCACCGCCTCTACTTGAAGGAACTCGAGTGCCGGCTCCGGCAGGAGGTGGTGCTCGGTATCGGCGGGAGGAAGGTCCTCCAGACCCTCGGCATCAACTACTCGGCGGTGCACTTAAACGAGGGCCACTCGGCGTTCGCCATCCTCGAGCGGCTCCGGGAACGGCTTGTTGCCGGTATGCCGCCCGAAGATGCGCTCGACCAGGTCCGGGGCACCTCGGTCTTCACCACCCATACCCCGGTTCCGGCGGCTCACGACGTCTTTCCCGAGGAGATGATGGCGAAGTACTTCCGTGGTTACTGCCCGTCGCTCAATCTCTCCTGGGACGAGTTCATGGCGCTCGGCGAGGACCCGCACAACCCCGGTGCCGGGTTCAACATGACCGCCTTCGCCCTCCGGATGAGCCGGTTCCATAACGGCGTCTCGCAGAAACACAGCGAGGTCGCCCGGGAGATGTGGCAGCCTCTCTGGCCCGATCTGCCCCTCGAGGAGATCCCGATCGACGCCATCACGAACGGCGTCCACGTGCCTTCGTGGCTGAACCACCGGATCGAGGCACTCTTTGACCGGTACATGGACTCGGTCTACCCGAACTGGCGGGAGGATTACGACAACCCGGCCATCTGGGAGGTCGTCGACGAGGTCACGGACGCAGAGCTCTGGCGCGAGCACCAGTGGTTGAAGATGAAACTCTTTGCCCGGATCCGGGAGCGGAAGCGCCTCAAGTGGTCCGGTCACCGGGAGGAGCCGGCGAACCTTGCCGCCGAAGGGCTCATGCTCGACACCTCGGCGCTGACGATCGGGTTTGCCCGCCGGTTCGCCGAGTACAAACGGGCGGACCTCATCTTCGAGGACCTGGACCGGCTTGATAGGATCGTGAACAATCGCTGGAGGCCGGTGCAGTTCATCTTCGCCGGGAAGGCCCACCCGGGAGATGAGCGGGGCAAGCGTATCCTGCAGAAGATCTATCAGTACTCCCAGGATCCCCGGTTCGGGGGCCGGATTGCGTTCGTCGAGGATTACGGGGAGCAGCTTGCGCGCTACATGGTCCACGGCGTCGACGTCTGGATGAACACCCCCATCCCGCTCATGGAGGCGAGCGGCACGAGCGGCATGAAGGCGGGGATGAACGGCGTGCTGAACCTCTCGGTCCTCGACGGCTGGTGGGTCGAGGGTTACAACGGGAGAAACGGCTGGGGGTTTGAGGGTCACGGCGGTCCCGGGAACAACCGGGCGGATGCGGAGATCCTTTACGACCTCATCGAGAACGAGGTCGCGCCGCTCTACTACTCGCGGACGATGGACGACGTCCCGCATAAGTGGGTCCGGATGATGAAGGAGTCGATCAAGAGCATCGCCCCGCAGTACTCCTCCATCCGGATGCTCAAGGACTACGTCACGCACTACTACCCCTCGGTCTGCACGTATGCGGCCGGGCCGGCACGGCAGATGGCAGGCCTCGAGGAGCCCTGCGCCCCCCGCTGACCGATTTACGCAGGTTGATAGGGCAGCGGGGTACACACGGGCATATGGCATCCCTTCCGCCGATCATCCGGCCTGAGACGAGCGACGACTACCCGGCAATCCACAACGTGGTCCGGCGTGCGTTCGGACGTGAGAACGAGGCCCGGCTGGTCGATGTGCTCCGGGAGTCGCCGGAGTTCGTCCCGGCGCTCTCCCTGGTCGCGGAGACGGCCGGCCGGGTCGTCGGCCACATCCTCTTCACTCCCACGGAGACGACCGGCGGCGGCACGGTCCTTGCGCTCGCCCCGGTGGCGGTGGACCCCGCCTTCCAGCGGCAGGGGGTCGGGTCCGCGCTCGTCCTCGCCGGGCTCGCCGAGTCCCGGCGGCTCGGCTACGGCGCCGTCATCGTCCTCGGGCATCCCGATTACTACCCCCGGTTCGGGTTCTCCCCGGCGCACGAGAAGGGTTTTGCGGCGCCGTTCCCCGTCCCGGACGAGGCGTTCATGGCGCTCGAGCTCCGGCCCGGCACCCCGGGGGGGACCGTCGTCTACCCTCCGGCGTTTGAGGTCTGCGACGAGGATCCGGGGGCATGAAGGGTGACTGTCTCGTCCGGGAAGCGGGCCTTGAGAACCGGCAGTGATCGTGAGTCAATCTTTTTAGCGGGCGGCCGCTCATAATCTATTGCCGATACGCGGCGGGACCCCGGAGATGGATTGGAAGGACGTTATCCCGGTTCTCGCGGGCGGACTTGTGATCCTGGTCGTCGCCCTCGTAGTGAAACCCGCCCTTCTCGGGGAGCCGATAGGTTCTGTCTCCCCCGGACCGGTGCCGACCCCGGCACCACCCGCCTACGTCCCTCCCACGCCGGCGCCGACGGCGACGCCCTTCCCGGAGGAGGGCGAGGTCTATACCCGGACGTTCCGCTGGACGGCCATCGACGGCGGTGTCCATACGACGCAGGTCCGGGTCCCGGAGGCACTCTTCCTCGAGCACCGGGCGACCCCGCGCTTTGCAGACGCGCTTGCCTGGGGGCGTTACGCCCTCGCGGATGCCGACCGGCCGTTCCTCGCGGACCTTGCGGGGCGGATCGCGCCGCCGACCGCCAACCCGGAAGAGGAGTACTACCGGCTGATGAACCTCGTCTTCTTTGTCCAGCAGATCCCGTATGCGCCCGACAACAGCACGGCCTCCTATACCGAAGGCGTCCTTCCCCGACATGCCCGGCATGTGAAAGGCGGCGTCGAGTACCCCAGATACCCCGTCGAGACGCTCGTCGACGGCAAGGGGGACTGCGAGGATGCAGCTATCCTCATGGCGGGGCTCCTCGACGTCCTCGACTATGATGCGGTGCTGCTCAGGTACCCGGACCATATGGCGATCGGGATCCGGATGGAGGGGTTCAACCCCTATTACGCGAAGTACACGCCGCGCTACTTCGTGCATGAGGGGAAGCACTACTATTATCTCGAAGGGACGGGTTTTGTCGCGGAGAACGTCACGCCCGGCTCTCCGGCCCTCAGGGGAAAGCCGTTCCCCATCGGGGATACCCAGGACGGGCCGCTCCAGAGCGTGAGGTCGAGGACGCCGGAGATCATCCCGCTCCGCTACATCATCGAGCCTGCCGGGTACCATATCCGCCCGGTCCGGCTGCCGGCGGGAGGGGTGTGAGGGGCATGGACCTGACCCTTCCCGGTCTCCCGAAGATCGCCATCGACCGGCGACGGGCGCTCGTCGCCGCCGGGGTTGCGGCCGCCGTGATAGCCCTTGCATTCATCGGGTGGATGCTCTTCCTCGGTTACACCGACGAGCGCCAGGTTGCGGTCTTCGGCGCCCGCGTCGCGGCCTCGGAGGCTGATCTCTTCCTGGTCTCGGAGAAGATATCGGCGTATATGCGCGCCTCCCCGGATCATCTCCCGCTCGGTGAGATCGACGGCCGCACGCGGGAGTTTGTGGCCGTCGCGGAGTACGGGAAGGGGGTCTCGGCCTATCACCGGCAGGCCGTCGCTGCTGATGCGGTCCCGATCGCGTATGCGGGCGCGCAGTCGGCCTACGTCCGGGGTCTCGACAGCCTGGTCCGCGCATTCTCCCTCTGGTCGTCGGCCGCCGGCGCCTACGACGCGAAAGCCTACTCCGCGGCAAAAGAGAACCTCGCGAGAGCTGATGAGGCATGGGGGGAGTACGCCGCCGCGATGGCGGACTACGAGCGCGAGCTCCGTGCCGCAGAGGAAGGGGAGACGGTTCCTCCCGCCTAGACCAGGTACTTCTCCGGGACCAGGACGGAGATCTCAAGCGACTTCAAGGCCCCTGAACGGGTGATGAAATAGTAGTCCCTGTAGCCTTCGAGGATCGTGAACCCCTCCTTCTTCTCGCCGAACTTTCCCTCCGAGTACGGGAAATCCTGCCGGGAGTATCGGACGGCGTGGACGACCCGGTTGGGGTCGCCCTTCTCGTAGATCTCGATCGCGAGCCAGGCATGCTCGTTCATCGGGACCGCGGTCACGTTGACGGCCCAGTAGGGGAAGGGGATGTGATAGGTCTCGGTGGCGAGGACGCCGGGAGGGCGGTCGCTCGATGCGGTCGCGTAGCCGACCAGCCTCTCTGAGACCCGGAGGTCGTCCGGCTGCCCCACCATCGTGATCGCGGGTGTCGGGGCCGGGATATGGTAGGTCCGCGGGTCGACGAACCCGACGCTCCGGGGCACCGTGTCCGCCCGGGCGGGCGCGGCCGGTGTGGGGGCCGGGAGGCCTGCCCCCACGATCTGGGCCTCTGCGGGTGCCGGTGCGGGGGGCGGCGTCGGGGCACCCGGGGTATCCTCAGGCGCCGTGCACCCGCCGGCGACGGCGGCAGCCGCGAGGAGGACGAAGAGCAGGATAAGGCGCCTTTGCATACTGATCTCTTCGGATATGGCGCTATTAGTAGTTTCTCATCCGTCACATTCCGGCCGACAGGAAAAGAGTTGTTTCGGGAGGGGACGGTTCACGTTCCCTCGAAGGCTTCCATCACAAGGCCCGGGAACCCCTCGTCCGACTGGCTGAACGCCTTTTCGACCTCGGCGATCCCCGCCGGGTCGCCCAGTTTCAGCAGGGCTGCGGCGGTCAGGGCCCGGCAGCACTCGGACCGGCTGGTCCGGAGGATGCCGACGAGCGGATCGACCGCCCGGGCGTCACCGATCTCGGCGAGCGCCCAGACTGCCGGGTTCTTGATCTCGTCGTCCGCGACGAGCACGACCCCGATGAGCGGCTCGACCGCTTCGGCCCCGGTGCGGGCGAGCGCCATCGCCACGGTCCAGCGTGCGTCGCTGTCGGTGGCGAGCAGGGCCTGCACCAGCGGCCCGACCGCCGACGCCCCGACGGCCCCGAGGGCGCTGACGGCCTGCAGGCTGGTGTAGGTGTCGGCGTTGAGCATCACATGCATCAGCTCCCGGACCTCCGCCGTGCTCTCCTCCGTTGCCTCTCTCCTCTCGATGGTCTTCTGCATCTCCTTACCTCCTCTGACAGGTGCGGGGTGTCACGGGACTACAATAAGCCTTTACGAACCAGATCTGCCGTGCAGTACTGCGGAACGGCAGTGCCGGGCATACGTTTTTATACCTCTTTTGGGTGGTCGGTGCGTCGCCGCTCAGAAACGCTTCGCGTTTTCTCAGGCTCCTGCTCGAAGCCTAACGGCTTCTCATGCTCCGGACGTTGTCCGTCGCACCCTGCGGGCAGTCGCCGCTCAGAAACACTTCGCGTTTCCTCGAGCTCCGGCTCTAACGAGCCGTCGCCGCTCGCACCTCCGGTGCTCAGGCTCCTGCCCTTCGGGCAGTCGCCGCCGCCATCATGCCGAGCACCCTGCCGTTTTCGCTGACGATCGGTGTCCCGAGAAGGTCCACCTGGAACTTCTCACCGTTGTTCCGGACGCCGATCTCCTCACCATGCCAGCTCCCGCCCTCGATAACTGTCCGGATGATCTTCCGGATCTCCTCCGGTTTCTCCCAGAACCGGGAGAAGTCGGAGCCCTGCACCCCCTCTGCGGTTGGGTAACCCCAGAGGGCGAGGTATGCGGCGTTCGCGTAGGTCACCACCCCGTCCGGGTCGAGGAGCGCGACCGCACGGCGGGTGCAGGCGATCGCCCGGTCTTTGAGGAGCATCTGCTGCTCGCGCCGCCGCAGGTCGGCGATATCCGCGACGAGGAGGCGGTAGGCCCGCGCCTCTTCGGTGATATCCTCGCAGGTGACGTACTCTGTCCCGTCACAGAGCGTTACGGCGCGGGAGAGGACCGTCTTCTTCGCCCCGTTCCGGTCCCGGATGGTGAACGTCCGGGGCCTGACCTGGCCCGGGACCGACCGTTCAAGGTCCGTGTGCCAGGCATCGATGGCTTCCTGGCGGTAAGCATCGTCGGGAAAGATCTGCCGGACCCATTCGGCGGCTGTGGTCGTAATCTCCGGCTCGGAGCCGAAGATCTCGACGAACCTGCGGTTGATGTAGACGAACCGCCTGTCATGATCGATGAGCGCGACCCCGAAGGGTGACGAATCGAGCATGCCCCGGAACCGCGCCTCGCTCAGCCGGAGATGCTCGGCGGTCTCGCGCCGTGCGATGGCGATCGAGACCTGCCGGAGGAATGACTCGACCGTCTCACGGCTCTCAACCTCCCTCCCGGGAGGAAGGAGGAAGCCTGCAATCCCGTAGAGATGGTCCCGCCAGACCAGCCCCGTACAGCAGAGCCTCTCGATATCGAACCGTTCGAGGATCGCCTCGCAGATCTCTTCCGGGATCGCCCGAAAGCAGAGGTCGTAGAACGACCATGAAGATGGCTCGGGACGGAGGATGAACTCCTGGAGGCCGCGCATCGAGAGGGGCGTCTGGTGATAGGGGGCCTCGAAGATCCGGACGACCGGGAGAACCAGGCCGGTGGGATCCCGTCCGAGGAGTTCCGTGACCCCCTCACGGAACCCCTCACCTGTGACAGCCCGGATGGCGAACCGATGTTCGGCCTCGTTGTAGGAGAAGATGTAGGCATATGCTCCTGGAACGAGTTCCAGCATCCGGCCGACGGTATAGCCGTAGATGTCCTCGACCGGCTGGAGATCGACGAGGTCGATCGCCGTCCGGGCGAGGAACGCCATGTTCCGGGTATACCGTTTCCGCTCGGTGATATCCTCAAGCACGATCGTGCACCCTTTCTCCCCGCTCTCGAACGTCGTCGGGATCGCCTGCATCTGGTAGAAGGCCTTGCTGCCGTCGTCCCGCCGGTGGCAGATATCGGTGATCACCTGCTCACGGTCGACGTTCTCGACGACGGTGAGGACTTCGGGGGTGGAGACGACGGGTAGCGCCGTCTCGTGGATGTTTTGCCCGATGATCTCGTCTTTTGTACGTCCAAACCGCCTGAGGCACTGGTCGTTTGCCTGGACGATCGTGAGGTCGGCATCGAGGACCAGGATCAGGTTCTTCGTAAAACAGAGAAACGCCGATAGGGGTACGCGTTGTGCGACGGCATAGACCTTGGCGTTGCCGACGAGCCGGGCCTCGACATGGCCTTCCGCCTGCATCACCTCGAGGTGCTTTGAGACCGAGTTCCGGTTTACACCGAGGGCCCTTGCGATCTCGGTGATGGTCATGCCCTTCGGCCGGAACTTGAGGGTCCGCAGGGCTCTTCTCGCGATATCCTGCTCTGGCTGCATATAACCCCCGATAGTTAACCACCATAATTTAGTATATATGTCTTTCTCATTGTGCCGGGATTGCGCCCCCGGTGGACCGGGCGCCCCTCCGGCGATGAACGGGGTGGCCGTTGGCCTGCCGAAAGGCCGGAGCGGTGCGCAGGGCTTTATGAGGGGGAGGCGTATCCTGTACGAGAGGCCCGGAGGACCACCGAGATGGAGATCAACGAACTCGTCAGCATATCGCAGGGAGCGCTCGCGATCATGAACCCCACCACCCCCGAGAAGGTGCTCGCCGCGGGACGGGCGGCAGGGCTCCGTAAAGGGGCCTGTGTCGTCGAGACCGGGTGTGGCAACGGGACGATCCTCGCCCTCTGGGGACGCGAGTACGGGATATCCGGCCTCGGCATCGAGTCCCGCCAGGACGCCTGTAGACGGGCGGAAGAGACGCTTCGGGCGGCGGGGATTGGCGACCACCTCAGCGTCCGGTGCATGGACGCCTGTGACTACGTCCCCGACGAACCGTTCGACTGCGCCGCCTCGATCGGGGCGTCCCACATCCGGGGAGGGTTTGCGGCGACGCTCGACGCTCTCCTCGGTCTCGTCCACGAGGAGGGGACGATCGTCATCGGCGACCGCTGCTGGCGGTCGGACCATGTTCCGCCGGAGTTCGCCCGCGAGTGGCCCGACGTCCTGACCGGCTACGAGATCCTCGGCACCGCCCGCGAGGCAGGGCTCGATCTCGCCGCCGTCATCCGGTCGGGTCCCGAAGACTGGGACCGTTACGAGTCGTCGATCTGGCAGGCGGTCCTCGCCTGGCTCGGCGACAATCCCGACCATCCCGACCGCGACTTCATGACCGACTACCTCCACCGCATCCAGGATGAATACTTCGGCTACGGCCGGGAGTACATGGACTGGGCGATGTACGTCATGGTGCCCGGCTTCTGGTGAGCCAAAAAAAAGGGGTTATGCCCCGGCGTATACGCCGGAGCCGACGAACCACTCGGTGTCCACCGGAGCGACGTAGCAGAGTTTGAGCCCGTCGACCCCGGTATCCGGGTTGTAGTAGGTCACGTAGACGAACCCGCCCCCGGCCTCTGCGGCGGCGCTCTCAAGCAGGATCACCCGGACGCCGTACCGGTCCTCGAAGTCGAGGCGGTTCTTCCCGAGAAATTCGGGCTGGTAGGGGAGGGCGAGCGTCGTCCCATCCGTCCCGTAGGCGAAGATATACGCCCCGCCGTCGGCAAACTCCCCGGATAGGTCGTTGAACGCGGCGCATGCCGCCTCCCTTCCCTGTTCCTGCGCATAGTCCCTTGCGGCCTTCACCCGCTGCACGAGCGTCTCCCTGACGCTCGTGTTGAACGTGGTCCCGGCATCCGGGATGTAGATGCCCGATCCGACGAACCAGGTCTCGTCCACGGGGAGGACGTAGCCGAGTTTGAGTTCTTCGGCATACCCCCTCGCCGGGTTCGGGTAGAGATAGTAGATGCTGCCGCCGCCTTCCGCCGCAAGCCGGCTCATGCCGGCGATGTAGGCCACGCCGCCCGAGTCGTGCACGCCGCTCCGGTCCGTGCCGACGAACCCCTGCTGGAAGGGAAGGGCAAGGACGGTGCCGTTCACGTCGTAGGCGAAGATGTAGAGTTCATCCCGGACGAACTCGCCGTCCGGGTCGTTGAACGCGGCGAGCGCGTCAGTGCGGCCGTGCTCCCGTGCATATGCCGCAGCCCCGGCGACGAAGGCCTTCATCTCATCGGCCGCGTCGGCCGCCGGCGGCCGACCGCCTGCCGGTGCGACCTGCCGCTCCCCTGCGTCGAGATTCCTCGTGACGACGACCCGCCATTCGGCCCCGTCGATCCCGGCGGTACCCCAGATCGTCTCTTTGGTCACGTTCCGCTCCCAGTTCCGATCCCGGAACGAGTACTCAAGAGATCCGGATGGTTCGGCAACGATCCGGGAAAACGCCTCCTGGAGCCCCGGAGACTGGTAGCCCGGGTCCGAGAAGAGGTTGCGCCCGATCTCCTCGGGGGTCGTGTCATAGATCACCGTACCGTCGGTCTGCGTCACCCAGACATCGTACGGGGTGCCGTTCGTCAGGGGCTCGACCACCCGCCCGATGAGGGCGTCGGGCCGGTATGCGATGCTCACGGAGCCCAGGTATTCCGGCCCGAAGACCGGGTAGCTCTGGGCGACCCCGGAGAACCCTTCCTCCAGGGGGAAGACCTCGCTGACGCTCGGCACCTGCTCCCGGATCGTCTTCTGCGTCACGGGATGAGCCGTGAGGCTCACGTTCACAAGTCCCGCATAGTTGTCGGGCACGGCCATAGCCACGATACCGTCTTTTGTTATCACCAGGGTCGACTCCGTCCAGGGGTGGTCCAGCATTGTCTGCCGCACCGCCTCTTTCCCGGCGGTGCTCGCGAGCCCGGTCTCGCCGAGGACCCGGGCGCTCTCGGCGATTGAGGCCCTGACCGTTTCAAGTTCGTGGTTTATTCCCGAGACGGCATCCTGGAGGACAGCCTCCTCTGTCGCCTGCAGAGGAGGTTGACCCCCTTCCATACAGCCTGCTCCGAGCACCGTGACGGCGATGAGAAGGATGACGATTAGTGGAGTTACGCGCATAATCGAAATTATCAGGCCGTATTATTAAATGGTATACATTGCTAACGGGTAGTTCGACAGAACGAGGCGTGACGACGACCGGATGACGCCATCGGGCAGTGTGCGTGATCTCGGGCGTAAACCCGCCTGCAGCCCGGCGATCCCAAACATTATCGGGCTTGCCCGCCGGCACTCACCGCATGGAGGTCCATGTCGGCACGAGCGGATGGGCGTACGCGTGGAACCGGGGCGGCAGCCTCGCGTGGTTCGTGGAGCAGTCGGGTCTCGACGCTGTCGAGCTGAACGCGAGTTTCTATGGGTTCCCGTCGGAGAAGACCGTCTTCGCGTGGGCCCGTGCGGGATCGGGGCTGCGGTGGAGCGTCAAGGTGAACCGGTCGGTCACCCACCGGCACCGGTTCAACGAGAAAGCGATCCCTGTCTGGGAGCGGTTCCGCGAGAGATTCCATCCCCTCGACGACCTCATCGATTTCTACCTGTTTCAGGCCCCGCCGGCGTTCGCGGACCTCGACCGCCTCATCACGTTTATCAGGGCGGTCGATCTCGGAGCGCGGTGTGCCGTGGAGGTCCGGAACCCCACGGTGCTCGGTGACGACGAGGCGTGCCGGCGACTGCAGGAAGCGGCGGTCCTGGTCTCGGTCGACTCCCCGGACTTCAGGGAGCGTATATTCCCCGCTGATGCCGTCTACCTCCGGATGCACGGGCGGGAGGGCTGGTACCGGCACGACTATACGGGCGGCGAACTCGCCGCAATCCGGGATAGGATCGTTGCCATCGGTCCGAAACGGGCGTATGTCTTCTTCAACAACGATCATACCATGCTCGATGATGCGAGGCAGATGGCGCGCTTCTTCGAGCGTAAGCCCGGCGGCTGACGGCAAAGAACGATTATTTCTATGATATTCTGCAAATTTATGGTTTATTTCACCATCCCCGGAACTGATGCAAGAACTGTTCCGAAAACGCAGGGCCATTCTAAAGGCTTTCGGATAATTACGGCAAAAAAGAGGTTTGCGGGCGATACGAAATAGAATCGTATAAATATCGAGTGCGTCATCTAATAGCTTGGGGAACTATTACCCCGGTGACATGAGAGAACTGTAAACGCGAGTGGGACACTTCCTGTAGGAAGGTGTCTGCACTCACTCGTCGCGTGCGGCGTTCAGCACGTTTCGGCGGTCGGGTGGGTATTCACCCCCCGCACCACCTTCTGGCGCGGTGCGCTCTCTTCTTCGAGACAGGTACAGCCTGACCTCGTCGTTCACGAAGCGGAGGGGGAGGGCCTGATCCCGTGCAATCGCCGCGAGATCTTCGTACTCGGGTTTCTCCGCGATCAGGCTGCCGTTCACGGTCGAGGTCTTCACCCGGATAGGGTACTCCCTGCCGCCAAGGCTGACCAGAAGTTCCTCCCTGTGCCGGTCCGCGACCACTTTCCGGAACTCGTGCACCCGGACACCGAGCGTCCCGGTCTCCTCCATCAGGACCCGTACCAGGCGGTCCTCCACCGCTGCCGCCGCCATCACCGAGACGACACTGACCGGCCGGTTCTTCTTCCCGAACGCGGGGGTGACGAAGACGTCCACCGCCCCCTCCGCAAAGAGACGTTCGACCGCGTAGCCGATCGCCTCGCCTGAGACATCGTCGAGGTTCGTCTCGAGCATGACCATCCGGTCCTCCCCTCCGGGGAGGGTCTCTCCCTCCACCACCCGGAGCAGGTCGGGCCGTCCCGGAACGGTCCGGGTGCCGGTGCCGTAGCCGACCCGGATGGGGGTCATGGCCGGGTAGGGGTTCACGGCGTGCTCTGCAAGGTGGGCGAGCAGGGCCGCCCCGGTCGGCGTGGTCAGCTCCACGTCGACGGGCGCAGAGGCGAAAGGAAACCGGTGCCGGGCGAGGATCTCGAGCGTTGCCGGCGCGGGCACGGGGATATCACCGTGCTCCGTATGGATGGTTCCGCCGCCGAGCACCGGGGGTGTGGCGACGATCGTTCCCTCGAGGAATCCCGCCCGGTCGAGGAGCATCATCGCCCCGACGACGAAAAAGATCGTGTCTACCGAGGCGATCGCGTGGCGGCAAAAACCCGATTGGTGAAGGTGCGCCTCGACGGCTGCGAGATCGTCGAGGACCTCAAGCGCCCGGGAACGCGCTCCTGCGGAGAGGCCTGCCGCATCGGCGGCTAGAGCGGCAGCTTCCCGCAGATGGCCGCCGTCCTTTGCGCCCGTCTCCTCGACCTCGATCGCGAGGCGGGTCGCCGCGAGCCCGCCGGCATCCACCTTCTCCACCCGGTAGCGGAACTCCCGGCAGGTATCGAGACTCCGGATGGCTTCCGCGAGAGGGTCAAGCGCCTCTCGCCCCCCGGTGAGGTCGATGAGGGAGGCAAGGAGCATATCCCCTGCTATCCCGGCGCACTTCGGGTCGATGACGAGGATCTTCATACTTCCGGGAGGATCCTTACGCCCCCTCTTCCGGCGTACCGAGGCTCGCAGAGATCGCTCCCGCCAGTGCCGCCACCCGTGCCGCCGTCTCGCGGCCGCCGGGGATGGCGTTCGTCAGGTATGCCCCCTTCGCGGCCTTCTTCGCCGCCTCGGCCGGGTCGGTGCCGAGCGCGGCCGCAACGGCAGCGGGCACGGTCATGTTGATGATAGTGTGCCCGATGTACTGCATCTCCTGCGCGAGGACGGCCCCGACGAAGATCGCGGTGCCCATGTTGGGGTCGTCCCGGCCCTTCCCCTCGAGGGCGTAGCCGGGGACCACGCGGGCGGTGAGGTTCTCGATATGGTAGTCCTTCCCGTCGATGGCGATATCGAAGGAGACCTTCGCGTCGAACCCCCAGTACTTCGCGGTGAAGGGATCGGTCCTCCGAGCCTGGGGTGCGATCTCCGTAAACCGGAACTCGATCGTCTTCCCGGTGAACCCGGAGAGGGCCGCCGACCCCCGGCGCTCGACGAGGGCTCTCCGCTCGTCGTCGAGGGCCCCTGCGGCATCTTCCAGGGATCTGCCCGCTTTGAGCATCTCGTAGACCTTCACCGCCCGCCGGTAGATCGCCCGGTCCCGCACCGCCTCGCTCGCCCGGATGCATGCTTCCGAGACCGAACCGCGGTTCACGACTTCTGCCTTCCTGACGATGGTGTTTAAGGCGCAGAGGGCGAGCTCCGGGTCGATGAAGGACTGCATCTTGTAGTCCCGGATCGCCGCCGCGGTTCGCTCCACGTCGCCGCCGTTCGCGAGCAGCAGCCGGAGCGCCGGCAGGATGTCGCCGGCGAGGTGGCCGAGGGGGACGTTCACCGGCCCGCCGGAGAACCCGGCCCCGATGACGGCGGATTCCTGGAACCCGGCGAAGAGCTCGTTTGTGACCATCGACCCGATCACCGACGGCCCGCCGACGTCCTTTAAGATCAGCCCGAAGTCGCCGACAATCCGGGCGGTGTCGAACTCCTCTCCGGTCCCCCGCATGTGGATCTTCTCCGGGAGGTTCGCCGCCTCGACGGCCCCTTTCCCGGCGAGGTAGGCCGAGTCGATCTCACCGAACTTCCCGAACTCCTCACCGAGCAGGGCGTCGGGGTGGACGAGCTCCATCGTCACCGCCGAGGCGATCAGGGCCGGCCAGAGGGGGTAGGGGGTCGTCCCGGCACCCTCCATGCTCCGCATCATCGCTTCGGTCCCGACCTTCGCGGCGTTCCGGGCAAGTTCGGGGATGTTGTAATCCTCGCCGAGGGCGGCGTGGCCCATGACGCCCCCACCGGCGACGAAGGGCGGCAGGACCGCCCCATCGAGGCGGGTCAGTTTCTTATCCATCAGGGCCTCGTAGATCGCGAGGTACGCGGGGAATGCCGGGACCCGGTGGGTGAACTTGTTTGTCGTCAGGGCGATGGCGCTTGTCCGGTCGCCACCGGCGTGCATCCGGGCGATGGCCCCGAGTTTCCGGTTCCCGAGCGGCACGCCGGCGCGGGCGCAGCTCCCGGAGAAGTAGGCGAGCGTCGCGACGATCAGCGCCGCATTCGCCGGTTCCGCCCCGCCCTGTCGGGCCTCGCCCACCGCCTTCCCGATGACCGTATCGAGTGGCAGGTGGGGGGCCGAAGCATCGACCACCGTCATGTTCATCAGGTGCATCTCCGGTGCGCCGATGGTGCAGAAGATATCCTCAGCAAGCGAGTTCGCCGCGGCGAACGCCGGGATCACGAGCGCCCCGTGGCCGCGGGTCGCCGCCTCCAGCTTGTCGTTCGTCATGTAATCGGGCTTGAACGTCGCGGCGTGGGCCGCGGCGAGAAGCGCCCTCTCCCGTTCGGTGTCCATGATCCGGTAACCTCCTTCCCTGGCTGTCAACAGACAGCTATCAGCATAAAAACGTGCCGCCCATGCGGACGGATTGCATCCCCGGCCGTCGCATTACACGAAGAAGGAGAGCGTGCCGGCGGATCCCGGCCGGCGGATCCGGAGGGGCGTATCACATATACAGCGCCTGGAGGGCGACGACCTCGGCGCTGTCCTTTGCCCCCGCGTAGTCCTCGAGCGGATCGGCGTTCACCTCGAGGAACCGCAGCCCCCACCCGAACGGAGCAAGGATCTCCCGTGCCTGCTCCTTCTCACCGAGGATGTAGAGCGTCGCGGCCATCGCCTCCACCGAGGTCAGCCTGAGGGGCCGGCCGAAGTTCACCGGGTTTGCGGCGACAAGGTACGGAAGCGCCCGCCGGTTGCGCCAGGAGGCAACGGCCCCGGTGTCGAGGACCTCCCAGGAGCAATCGAGCGCCGTTATCGAGGGGAGGTGCCGGTCGGCGGGGGAGACCGCTTGCTCGGCGGTCGGGTCGAGGAGGAGGGTCGAGCGGGGAATCTTCGCGACGGCGGTGACGATCCTCACCATCCCGCGCTGTGCGAGTTTCTTCATCGTGCACTTCCGGGGGTCGCAGGTATTGTCCCGATAGGCGTAGAGCGGTATCATCTGTCTTGTTATGGTACGCCGCCCAGGTACTATCAATGTACGTGCTCGTCGCGCCCTGTATCCAGAACCCCGCGTGCCGTGCCCGCGGAATAACGACCGATGAGGACCTGGACTGCTTTTCCCGGGCCGTAGAACGCTGCCGGCGCTTCTCGATCGAGATGGTCCCGCTCCCCTGCCCGGAGACGATCTACCTCGGCGCCGACCGGGAACCGGGCTCATTCCTCAACCGGCTCGCGACCCCGGAGTTCGCCGCACTGCTCGACCGGCTCGAAGCGGAGGTCCGCGCCGCGATAAGGGAGCGCGGCGAGCCGCCCATCGCCATCGTCGGGGTGGACTCCTCCCCGGCCTGCGGGGTGACGGCGACCTACCGCTCGTCCGAAAAACAGCCGGGCCGGGGAGCGTTCCTCGCCCGGTTCCCGGATATCCCGGCGGTCGACGTGAAGGAGTTCTCCCGCTACCGGGTCTACCTCGCAGGCCCGCTCTTTACGGAAGCGGAGCAGGCCTACAACCTCGTCCTCCGCGACCTCCTCGAAGCGCACCTCTTCGACGTCTACCTCCCCCAGGAGGTGGGGGATACGAGCCACACCCGGTGCCGGGAGGAGAACGGGACCATCTTTGCGCGGCACCTCCGGGCGCTCGAGGAGACCGATATCGTCGTCGCGGTCATCGACGGCGCGGACGCGGATTCCGGGACATCGTGGGAGATGGGGTATGCCTACGCCCTCGGAAAAAAGGTCGTCGCCCTCAGGACCGACTTCCGGATCGCCGGGCACCACGAACTGGTCAACCTGATGCTCGAGGAGTCGGCCGCGGTCGTCACGGCAAAAGAGGATCTCCCCCGGGCGCTCGGCTCGCTCCTCCCGGCGTCAGGATGATCCGGCCCGCCGCTTTTCCATCGAGAGGACGTTTCTGTCGCCGGTCCTGGCATACGAGACACTGTCCATCACCGTCCGGATGAAGTGGACCCCGAGCCCCCCGATCGGCCGTTCTTCGGCGGGGATGTCGAGGAGTGGCGGCGGGGCGGAGAGGGGGTCGAACGCGACGCCGTCATCAGTGATGATCACCGAGACGACGTCGTCGTCCACGGTGCAGGTGACCGTGATCGTCCCGGCCTCCCCGTCGGGATACCCGTAGAGGATGGTGTTGCTGCAGGCCTCGTCCACGGCGAGCTGGACCGCGAAGACCATCTCGTCGCCGCTCTCAGCAAGGGTCTCCTCGAGGAAGTCGGCGATCGCCGCGAGCGCCGGGAGTTTGGCCCGCACGGTCAGTTCCGCCATCACGCCACCCGCATGACGATGAGCGTCTGGTCGTCGAACTGCGGCTCATCGCCCGAGAACTGCGTGACCGCTTCAAGGATCCGGTCGATGACCTCCCCGGCGGGGAGGTCGCGGCAGCCCATGATCGTCTCGATCAACCTTCTTTCCCCGAACTGCTCTTCGTTTGGATTGATCGCCTCGGTGACGCCGTCGGTATAGCAGACGAGGAGGTCGCCGCTCGCAAGGGTGACGGTCTCCTCGCCGTACTCGGCCTCCGGCATGACCCCGAGGATGATCCCGGTCCCCTTCAGCTCCACGGGCCGGCCGCCGCCTGCCCGGAAGAGGAAGGGCGGGTTATGCCCCGCGTTGACGTAAGTGAGTGTCTTTACGCCCGGGTCGACGACCCCGTAGAAGAGGGTGACGAACATCCCGGACTTTGCATCCGCGGCGATGAGGGCGTTGGCCTCGCTGACGGCCTCGCGGGCGCTCCGCGGCACCAGGGTGTTCGCCCGCATCACCGTCCGCGAGAGCGCCATGAAGAGCGCTGCAGGGACGCCTTTCCCGGAGACGTCGGCGATAACCAGGGCGGTCCGGTTCCCCGGGAGGGGGATCGCGTCGTAGAAATCGCCGCCGACCTCCTTTGCCGGGAGGGCAAGGGCGGCGAGGTCGACGCCCGGAACCTCCGGCAGCCGTTCGGGGAGGAAACTCATCTGGATATCGTGCGCGATCCGGAGTTCGGCCTTCTTCCGCTCGAGTTCCGAGAGGAAGGAGTCCCGCTCCGCCTTCGTCTGCCGCTCGGTAATCAGGTTTGCGATGATGAACGCGAAGATGAAGACTCCGGTGGCGTTCGCGATGATCATCGGAAGAGCCACCCCCTCGACGACGGTGAGCGCCTGCTCGAGGGGCCGGCAGATGGCGAGGGTGAGCCCCATGTGGAACGCCTCCGTCCCGATAGCGAAGAGGACTGCACCGTGCATCCCGATGAACTTCTTTCCGACGAGAAGGAAGATCAGCCCCCCGAAGAGCCCCGCGAGGATGGTCGCGGCCGCGCACGGGAGGGCGGTGAACCCGCCGAGGGAGAAGCGGTACGCGGCGCCGATCAGGCCGGCGCCGAGCCCCACCACCGGGCCGCACGCGAGCCCGCCGACCATGGGACCGAGGTCGCGGACGTTTGCCGTGGCGCCGAGGATGGTGATGCCGCTCTCGGTACCGTAGATGGAGAGCGCCCCGAAGAGGAGGACGAGGATTGCCTGACCTTTCCAGGTGACGCGTCTCTCGAGGACCTCGGTGAACGATGCCGTCCGGGAGATCAGGTAGGCGGCTACCACGATGACACAGATCATCTGCAGGAGCACGAAGAACATATCATTGAAGCCGGAGAGCGCCATGCTGGTTACCGCCCGGGGTGCCGCTCAGGGTCCCGCCGCGAACTCATCGAGCGCCGCCGCTTCGTCGGGGAAGATGGAGAAGATCCGGTGAAACCCTGCCATGGTGAAGACCTCGAGGATCTGCGGCTGCGCACAGGCTATCCTGAGCGCTCCGCCGTCTCGCTTCAACCGCTTCAGCGTGGCGAGCAGCACCCGGAGGCCGGAGCTGCTGATATAGTCGAGGTCGCAGAGGCTGACGAGGAGGCTTCTTCCCCCGGCGTCCAGCAGATGGTTTATACGTTCTTCCACCCTCTCCGAAGAACCTGCGTCGAGCCTTCCCTTCACCGTGATGATATCGACGCCGCCCGCTCTTCTCTCGAGGATCTCAACACGATCGCTCATTGCGTGAAGTTACGATCTAATGCGAGATAGATGTTGCTTTCCAGCCCGGGGACTTCTCCGCCGGATCAGCAAAAAAAGAGGGTATATTGTCGGGTGTGTGATAACCATGCGGTGTCTGCGGGAGAACCCGGGGCGGTTGTGCCACCCGCCCGGCCCCCTCATCTACCGTGCCGGTATGAGGTTAGAGAGGTGTGTTCTGGTTTATCCCGGGGCAGTACTCCCCGGCGAGGACGTTAGCCTTGACGTTGATGCAACCAGCGTGGTGAATGTTCCGTTCACCCATCCCAGCCGATCTTGTGCCGGTCCGGGCCACCTGTGCCTGTGTGGTCCGGGTTGCCGGAGAGGTTCTCCGACTCTGGGGGATCATACGTTGAATTATCTTCTATTTATAGTTTATTCTTAATGCCTGGCATTGAGGTGCGGCATTGCGTGCGGCATCATAGCACACGACACTGCAAAACACTATATCCCCCGGTGCCGAACTCTATTCGCACATGGATCGCACTACCGATGCACTCTCTCTCCTGCTCAGCACGCTAAAAGAGCATCCGCGGGGCATGTCGGTCTCCGATCTAGCTGCCGCGGTCGGTATCAACCGGAATACCGTCTCCCGGTACCTCGACATCCTCCTCGTCTCGGGCCGGGTGGAGATGGAGACCTACGGAAAGGCCAAGGTCTTCTACCTCTCGCAAAGGGTCCCGATCGCCGCCATGCTCAATTTCTCCTCGGATCTCGTGCTGGTGCTCGACCGTGAGCGCCGGATCGTCCAGGCAAACGATGCCGTCTGCGCGTTCGCGGGGAGAGAGCGCGACGCCGTCCTCGGGAACAGCATCGAAGAGTCGCCGCTCGCCGCGTTCGACCACCCGCTGATACGGAGTCGGATCACCGACGCCTTGAACGGCCGCGAGGTCACAGAAGAACTCCGGTTTCTGCGGCACGACGCCGAGCTCTTCTTCCGGATCAAGTTCCTGCCGACCGTCTTTAACGACGGCGCGCCGGGCGTCACCATCATCCTCGAGGATATCACCGAGGGCCGCCGTGCGGAAGAGGCCCTGCGCGAGAGCGAGATGCTCTTCCGGAGCCTCGTCGAGAACATCAACGACCTGATCCTGAACGTCGACGAGACCTGCACGTTCACCTACGTCAGCCCAAAAAGCCGGGATATCCTCGGCTACGCCCCCGAGGAGATGCTTGGAAAGACACCCTGCGACTTCATGAATCCGGAGAAGGCCGAATCGGTCCGGGCCCGGTTTGCCGCGCTCTTCGCCGACCCGGAGCCGAAAGTCGCCTTCGAGTGGACGATGCACCACCGGGACGGGAGCCATGTCGTCTTTGACGTGAGCGGGACGCCGGTCTACGACATGATAGGCGACTTCACCGGCTACCGGGTGGTCTGCCGCGACGTCACCGAACGGGTGCGCGCCACAAAGCGGGTGGCCCAGTGGAAGTCGTTCCTCTACTCGGTGGTCAACAACGTCCCGAGCATGGTCTTCGTCCGGGAGGTGGAGGGGAACACATTTGTCTTCGCGAACCGTGCCGCCGAGATCTTCCTTGGTATGACCCAGGAGGAGATGACGGGAAAACGGGCCGCCGACCTCTTCCCGCCGGAGATGGCAGGTTTCTTCGCCGACGGCGACCGGGAGATGCTGGAGCGGTCGGCCGCGCTTGAGCGGAAGGTCCACCTCCCGACGGGGGCGAGCATCTCCATGAAGAAGATCCCGGTCTTCAACTCCCGGGGCATGCTCAGGTATATGCTCGGGATCGCCGAGGATATCACCGACCGTGCGGCCGCCGAGGACCTCCTGGTCGCCGAGCGCGACCGGGCACAGGGTTACCTCGACGCGGCCGGCGTGATGATCGCGGTGATCGGGGCGGACGGCTCCATCGACCTTGTCAACCGGAAGGGAAGCGAGATCCTGGGGTACGCCGAAGAGGACCTCGCCGGGAGGGACTGGTTTGCGACGGTCGTCCCGGAGCGCCTGCGGGACCGGCTCACCCGGAACTTCGTCCGCCTCGCGGCCGGGGAGATCGAGCCTCCTGCCTTCGAGGAGAGCCCGGTCGTCACCCGGGAAGGTCGAGAGCGTTCAATCCTCTGGCACAACGCCCTCCTCCGGGATACCGACGGGAAGGTCGTGGCGATGGTGAGTTCCGGCGAGGTGGTCGGGGAGTAGCCGGGGCGGAACCCCGGCGATACGTCACTCCTTAAATACACCGCAGGGCAGATACAATACTGGTGACAGACCTTGGTGGACATCATCTCCCTTGTCCTTATCGTCGTCGTGGTGCTGGTCGTCATCGGCATCGCGGCGGCCTTAGTTGGCATATATAACCGGTTCTTCTCCCTCAAAAACTCCGCCGAAGCAACGGTCGGACAGGTGAAGGTCGCGATGAAGAAGCGGCTGGATATGATCGAGCAGCTCCTCGGCGCGGTGAAGAGCTACGCGACATTCGAGAAGGAGACCCTGACCGGCGTGACCGCGATGCGGGCCCGCATCGGCAGCGCCGGCCCGGGAGACCTGAATGAACTCGAACGCGAGTCCCGGTCGGTCCTCGGGCGGCTGCTCGCCGTCGCCGAGAACTATCCCGACCTCAAGACTTCGCAGACGGTCCAGGAACTGATGGGCGCGGTGAGAGGGGTCGAGGACGAGATCGCCCGGCACCGCTACACCTACAACAACATCGCCCAGCAATACAACACCATGACCGACACGGTTCCCTCGAACCTGGTCGCCGGGGTCATGGGCTTTTCGAAACTTGAGTACCTGGAGTTCGGCGAGGAGATCGAGCGCGTCCCGACGATAGCGTTCTGATAGGCGGTGGGCATGACTGAACGACAGCAGATCGCCGTCCTTGTTGCCGTCACCCTTCTTGCCGGGGTGTTGGCGGTCGCGGGAGCAGCAGCGCTCCCCGACCTTTTCCGGGGCGATCTCGAGGTCCAGGCGTATGACGCCGTCTTCTTCGAGAATGGGACCTTCATCGAGCGCTATACCTACGACGTCCGTTCGGCGGGGGAGTACCGGATGCTCTTTCGCTACTGGGAAGCACCGCTCACCTTTACGGCCGTCGACCGGCCGCACATCGAGTTCATCGGGATGACCGCCCCGCCCGGAACCGTCGGCTACATCAAGAACGCCGAAGACGAGGTCCGGACGGCCGCCGGGAACCCGACCCCTTCGGATGTTGCGGTCATCCGGAACCTTGCGTTCGCTAACGAGGTGGGCCTCTTTGACCCCGGCTACTTCGACCCCGGCACCTACACGGTGGAGTACCGCTACCGGGTCCGGCCGCCAATCGAGTACGACGAGGAGTGGGCGCACCTGAACCTGAAGCTCGTCGACGAGCACGTCCCCTTCCGGGACCTCCGGATCACGCTCCCGTTCGCCGGCGATATCGAGGAGGTCTACACTCATCCCCCGACCCTCACTATCGAGCGGACGGCGGAGGCCGTCATCATCACGGGGAGCGCATCCCAGAACGACGCGCTGAACGTCGAGATGGTCCTCGATCCGGCCTTTACGGGGAAGGTCGGCGGCTTCCCGGCGTATGTCCCGGACGTGCGGCAGCAGGCGGCGGATGCCAACCGCTGGCCCCCGATCCTCTACGGGGCGGCAGGCGTCCTTTACGGTCTTGCGATCCTTCTCGTCCTTCTCATGCCGTTCGTCCTCCTCGGCGTTTATTTCCGCTTTGGAAGGGAGAAACCGTTCACGGTGCCGGAGTACTTGAGTTTCACGCCGAATACCGCGCTCAAGCCCTGGCAGGTGAACCTCCTCTTCAAGGGCGACCCCCTCGAGTTCGACGACAACGGATTCTACGCGACGGTCCTCGACCTCCACCGGCAGGGGAAGATTGTGGTCGCCGAGAAGCCGGAGGGCGGAGGGGTCACGGTCCGGATCGTCTCGGGGGAGTCGACCGACCCCTACGAGCAGCGGGTGCTCAACTTCCTCGCCAACGTCGCCGACGACCACGTCGTGGATACCGACGAACTGGCCAGGTTCGCCGAGACCGCCCGGCGGAGTCCCGGCTACCAGCACCGGATCCTGCAGTACCAGCAGTCGCTTGCCGCCCTCTCCCGGGACGTGGATACCACGCTCTCCCGGCAGTACATCAGGGATGGCCGGACGACGATCCTCCCGCTCATCTTCCTCGGTGCCATCCCCTGCGGGCTTGCGATCCTGACGTTCATCCTCGCACCGGGCGCGGCCTACCTCCTCATCCCGGCCGGCATCCTCTTCTTCATCGTCGCGGTCCAGGTCGGGATCGCGGCCCTCTTCCCCTCGACCCTCTTCGGCTTCTGGAAGGGCGACCACTACAAGGAGAAACTCGAATGGGATGCGTTCGCCTACTTCCTCTCGGATCTCGCGTTGATCCAGCAGTATTCCCCTGCGGACCTCTCGATGTGGGGCGAGTGGCTGGTCTACGGGACGGCGCTCGGCCTCGGCGATAAGGTCGAGCAGGCGATGAAGAACCTGAATATCAGCCTCCCGGATGTCGGGGTGCCGCTCTACTCGAACATGCCGGTGATCTTTGCTCCCATCGTCCTCTACTCCCCGCCGTCGAGCGGTGGTTCCGGAGGGTTCGGGGGCGGCGGGTCCTTCGGTGGCGGCGGCGGGTTTGGCGGCGGCGGCGTCGGGGGACGCTGACGCTCTCCGGGTTGTTCCGGTCTCTTGACCGGGACTCGCATCCCCTTTTTTTTCGACCCGGCATACGGCCTCTTCCTGCAGATAAGTCCGAATCCCTTCGTAGTTAAGGCAATCTACTTACCTCCGGGGGGAGAACGTATCGGTGTTGATGCCTATGACGGGTTCATATCCAAACTACATGGTCGTCTTCCTCACGCTGATCGGGGCCGTCATCGCCTGCGGGTGCATGGCCGCCGGGGGAGAGGACGGGCCGGCCGACCGTGTCTCCGGGAACGGCACGGTCACCTACGTCGACCTCGAGGGCGGGTTCTACGGGATCACCGCCGGCGGCGGACGCTACCTCCCCGTAAACCTCCCGGCGGAGTACCAGCAGGACGGCCTCCGGGTCAGGTTCGTCGCCGACGTCCTCAAGGATACCGTGACCCTCCAGCAGTGGGGGACACCGGTCGAGATTGTCGAGATCGAGGCGGCCGATACCCGCCGGACGGTTGCAGCGAACGCCACGGTCACGTATATCGATCTCGAGGGCGGGTTCTATGGGCTTATCACCGATGACGGCCGGCGTTTCCTGCCAGAGAACCTCCCGGAGGAGTACCGGACCGACGGTCTCCGGGTGGCCTTCAGCGCCGACGTCCTGGACGGCGGCGCGGGGATCCAGATGTGGGGAACGGCGGTAGAGCTGCGCTCCATCGAGCGGATCGACGGCGTCATGCTCGTCTCCGGGAACGGCACGGTCACCTACATCGACCTCGAGGGCGGGTTCTACGGGATCGTCGCCGATGACGGCCGGCACTACCTCCCGCTCGGTCTCGATGAGGCCCGGCTGATCGACGGCCTGAACGTGACCTTTGTTCTGGAGGTGCAGGAGGACGTCGCGACCATCCAGCAGTGGGGGACGCCGGTCAAGGTCCTCGCCATCGATACGGCGGGGAACGCGACCTTCGTCGCAACGACCGGGACGGTCACCTACGTCGACCTTGAGGGTGGGTTCTACGGGATCGTCGCCGATGGCGGCGAGCACTACCTCCCGTTTGGGCTTGAAGAGCGCTACCGCGTCGACGGGATGCGGATCACCTTTGTCGGGGAGGTGAAGGAGGGCGTCATGACCATCCAGCAGTGGGGGACGCCGGTCGAGATCATCGCCGTCCCGTGGGCCTGCTCCTCGTGCGGCGGAATGGCCGGCATGGCGGACCCGGCCGCGGTCTGGTGCATAGAGCAGGGCCATGCCTACGAGACCCGGCAGAACCCCGACGGCAGCGAGTACGGCGTCTGTATCTTTGCCAACGGTACTGTAGTCGATGCGTGGGACTACTACCGGCAGACCCACTAACCAATTTTTGACGGGCGCGGGCCCGGTGCAAAACGAGCTGCTTTTTCCCTCACGCGCCAAGAGAAGAGCCATGGACGTTTCGGTCAGCGAGCGGGACGATACGGCGATCGTATCGGTCGACGGCAGAATCGATGCGGAATCGGCAGAAAACCTGGATTCGGCGCTCTCCGGGGTGCTGGCGCGCGGCGGGAAGCGGATACTCTTGAACCTGGAGAAGGCGGCCTACATGAGCAGCAGCGGTCTCCGGGTGCTTCTGAAGAAGCTCCGCGACCTGCGTGTGGTGGACGGGGAGATGGCGCTCTGCTCGGTCCAGCCCGACGTCTACCGGGTCTTCCTCCTCGCGGGGGTCCACGAGGTCTTCCCGATCTACGTGGGCCTGGACGAGATCTTCGCCGAAGAGGAGCGGGAGACGAAAGGGAACGAGTCGCCGTGACGGAAAGCCTGATCCGCATCCTTCGCGACGGTGCGACCGCCGACCGGATGGAGGCGGCAAGGGCCCTTTCTGCCCTCGGGCCGGCCGCCCTTCCGGGGCTCCTTGCCGCGCTCGAAGACCCCGACCCCCGCCTCCGGATGTGGGCGGCCTACACCCTCGGGATGATCGGGGACGGACGGGCGGCCCCGGCGCTCATCCGGGCTCTCGAAGACCCCGACCCGGGTGTCGGGAGGTGGGCGGCCGCCGCCCTCCGCCGGATCCGGGACGCGGCCGGCGGCTGCGGCTGCCGGTTCTGCTGATTCTCTTACCTGCGCCTGCCGATGAGAGCGACGGCGAGGGCCGCGACGGCCAGCGCTGCCGGGAGCGGGGCCGTGGTCGGCGTGGGGGTTGCCGGAGCCGTCGTCGCGGTCCCGGTCGGTGCCGTTGTCGCCGTCTCCGTCGGTGCGGTCGTGGGCGAGGTCGTCGGGGCTGCGGTTGTCGGCGTGGGGGTTGCCGGGACCGTCGTCGCGGTCACCGTCGGCGTGGGTGTCAGCGTCCCGGTATCGATCCCGACGCGGTTGCCGACGGTGAACGTCACGGGTTCGGTGTCGGCGGCGTAGGCGTCGAAGGCTGCCGGCGTTCTCCATACGGCCCGGGCAGTGTACGTCCCCTGCTCACGGAGGCCGGAGAGCGGGATCGCACCGGGCATGCCGGGGTCGTCGGTGTAGAACCGCGTCGAACTGATGTTTAACCCGGCAAGGCTGATCCCGCCGATGGCGGTGGTCTCCGCACCGCCCGGGTGGGTGAGCACGATGTCGACCATCGCCGGGTAGACGCCGCCGGCCCGGTAGAAGGAACCGACGTCGGGGGAGGCTATGCGGAACGCTATCCTGGTGTTCGACGAGACGGTGAGTCCGGTCAGGGGCTCGTTGTGGTAGGGGTTCGCGAGCACCACGTCGAGGTAGATCGTCGGCTCGCGGATGAAGACGAGCGCCGTCCTCCCGTCGGTGGGGTTGAACGCGTAGTAGGGACCGTACTCCCCGCCGGTGAGGAGGATATCCTGGACCTCGAAGTCGGTGTCGTCAGCGACCGGGATACTCTTCGTGACCCCCCGGTCGGGGTCGTTGTCCTGGTACTTCTGGAGCGCCGTGATGGGGTTGTTCGTGGTCGCGTTCCGGAGCTGCGTGAGATCGAGCCCCTCTTCGTAGACGAAGATCGTATCGTAGGGCTGGATGTCGTTGATCCCCGGCCCGCGGGCCCCGGCCTCTCCGGCACAGAGGGCAAGAAGGCAGACGGCGAGGAGGACGATGAAGCCTCGCCTGCGGATCCACTCTGGTGTCATGCTATCCCGTGTGCTGATTCTGCTGATATAGGTTGTGTGCTGGGGGTCCGGTCCGCCCGGGTACATCGACGCACCGTCACTGCGGCCCTCTCGGTATCGCCGGTCGTTGGTTCCCGTCCCCCGACGGGTGCGGCAGGGATCGCCGTCGGGAGACGGGCGGCTTGAAAGTGCCTTTTTCGATTATTCTCCTCCAAACCCGGTTGACTTCCAATTCCTTACACTTAAATAATTTCTTCTCCCACGTTTGAGAATGAGAAGGGTCGCTTTCATCATCGCATCGTTCCTCATCTTCTTCGTGATCCTGGCGATCCCCATCGATCCCGCCGTCCTTGCGCCCGAGGCGCAGGCGGTTGCGGCAGTCACCATCCTTATGGTCCTCTTCTGGGTTACCGGCGTCGTCCCCCTGGAGGCGACCGCCCTGTTCCCGCTGGTCCTCTTCCCGGCGCTCGGGGTTCTCTCCCCGGTGAAGGTGGCGGAATCCTACGGCAACGAAGTGATCTTCCTCTTCCTCGGCGGGTTCATCATCGCGATGTCGATGCAGCGGTGGGGCCTGCACCGGCGGATCGCTCTCCAGATCATCCGGGTCGTGGGGACGAGCCCGCGCCGCCTGGTGCTCGGGTTCATGGTCGCCACCGGGTTCCTTTCGATGTGGATCTCGAACACGGCAACGGCCATGATGATGATCCCGATCGCGGTCGCGATCATCCTGACGATCCTCCCCGGCGCCGATAAATCGCTTGAAGGTTTCGACAGGGGAGAACAGGCGCTTGCAAAATGCTTGATCATCGGCATCCCCTACGCCGCGAGCATCGGGGGAATTGCGACGATCATCGGCACACCCCCGAACGGGATCTTCATCGCCCAGCTCGCGACGATCTTTCCCGACGCGCCCCCCATCGATTTCTTCTCCTGGATGAAGTTCGGTGTTCCGTTTGCAGCGATCTTCCTCTTCCTCGCCTGGCTCTGGCTCGTCGAGGGGCCGTACCGTGAGATGAGGTCGACCCTGCCGGGCGCCGGGGGAATCATCCGCGAGGAGCTCGGGAAACTCGGCCCGATCTCTAAGGGGGAGCGGTGGACGCTGTTCGTCTTTCTTCTAACCGCCCTTGCCTGGATCTTCGAGCAGACAAAAGAGATCGATGGGATCATCATCCCGGGCCTTGATATGATCTTCCCCGGGATCAAGGACTCCACGATTGCGATCTTCGGGGCGCTTCTCCTCTTCGTCCTCCCGGTCGACGCGAAGAAGGGCGTCTTCACGATGAACTGGGTGTGGGCCGTGAAGATCCCCTGGGGCATCCTGCTCCTCTTCGGCGGGGGTATCGCCCTCTCGAACGGGTTCCTGGAGAGCGGGCTTGCCACGACGATCGTCGAGTCGCTCACCCTCATCAACGGGCTCCCGATCGTCCTCCTGATCCTGATTGTGGCGCTGGGAGTCGTTTTTTCGGGCGAGATCGCCTCGAACACTGCTATCGCCGCCATTCTGATGCCGATCATGGCGATCGCGGCCATCAGTATGGGGGTCAACCCGATCGTCCTGATGATGACCGCCGCGGTCTGCGCCTCGATCGGGTTCATGCTCCCGGTCGCCACGCCCCCGAACGCCGTCGCCTTCGGGAGCGGCTACATCTCGGCAAAAGACCTCCTCCGGTCCGGCTGGGCGCTTGACATCGTCGGGGTCGTGCTCTGGATGGTCTGCCTCTACACGATCGTCCTCTGGGCGCTCGGGGTCCCCCTTGATATTCCTGCCTGGGCACTCTGACCCCCGGCACCTATTTTATCCCGGGCGTCTATCCCGCCCGGATGACAGGCGATCGGTACTACAACCCGGCGGTGGAGACGCTCGCACGAGCAGACCTTGACGCGCTCGTCGACGAGAGGATCCACGCCACCGTCCGGTACGCGGCGGAGCATTCCCCCTTCTACCGCCGGTGGTTCGAACGGCATAAGATCCGCCCGGAGACGATCCGGGATCACGAGGGCCTCCGCGACCTCCCCATCATCTCGGGAGCGACGATCCGGCGCTACCAGCCTCCGAACACCACTGAGTTCTGCTTTAAGAGCGTCCCCTGGGATGCGGTCTTCACGGTCAACGAGACCTCCGGGACGAGCGGGGTCCCGAAGAGTTTCTTCCTCACCTGGGAGGACTGGGAGCGGTATGCCGGGAAGTACGCCCGGCTCTTCGTCTCGCAGGGCTTTCTCGCCGGCGACCGGGTGATCGTCTGCGCCTCCTACGGGATGAACGTCGGGGCGAACACCATGACGCTCGCCGCCCGGGACCTCGGGGTGACGGTCATCCCGGAGGGGAAATGTACCTTCCCGGTCCGGGTGATGGCGCACTACCGCCCGACGGCGGTGATCGGGAGCGTCTTCAAACTCCTCCGGCTCGCCCGCCGGATGGAGGCGGAAGGGCACCCGCCCGAGGAGGCGGGCATCAAGCGCCTCATCGTCGGGGGCGAGAGCTTCGCCCCGGCATCGAGGCGCTACCTGGAGGAGGTCTGGGGCTGCCCGGTCTACAACACCTACGGGAGCACCGAGGGGACGATGTGCGGCGAGTGCACCCGCCAGGCCGGGCTCCACGTTCCCGAGGATCTGGTTCACTTCGACCTCTACGATCCCCGGATGGAGCGGTTCGTCCGGGACGGCGAGACCGGCCGGCTGGTCTATACGACGCTCCTTGAACCCGGCAGGAGGGCGGGGACGCTCCTCATCAACTACGACACGGAGGATACCTGCTCGGTCGTCTCCCGGGAGCGGTGCGGGTGCGGGCGGACGCATATGCGGATCGAGAATCCCCGGCGCGAGGCGGAGACGGTCCTGGTCGCCGGGGTCCCGCTCAACCGGGTGGACGTGGAGGCGGCGGTCTTTGCGCCCGAGCATATGGCATCGCTGAACGGGGAGTACGAGGCGTTCATCTACGGCGGCGACGAGGCGGGGGAGACCGTCCTCCGGGTGAGCATGGAGTCTCACGACCCGGCCGGCGCCGACCCCGGGGAGGTCGAGGAGACCTTTCGTTCCACCCTCTTCCGGTCGGTCCCGGCCCTTGTAGAGGCCTACGAGGACGGATCCCTGCAGATCGTCTGCGCCGTCACGCCGCCGGGAGGACTCGAACTCCACCGGGCGCCCGGCCGGCCGAAGCGGATCGTGGACCGGCGGTGACGGTGCCTACCGCCACCGGCACCACGGATCCTGCTGCGCCGCGGCGGTGCCGCAGATCCACGCGGCGAGCACGAGCGCGGCCAGGATCCGTGCATATCTTCCGACGATCATCTCCTCTCTTCACACCCCCTCCTCTTTCCGCACGGCGGGATAAGCGTTATCCAGGCACGGCACCGTGGGCGATATCCGGCTGGTTTTTCTCCTTTCCGTTCCAATACTCCTCCATCAGCCAGGGTGTTGCGGAATGCTCGAAGACCAGCGATGGCAGCCGGTGCCGGGGACCATCGGCGCCGAGATCTACCCTTTTCTCCGGAAACCGGACGTTACCTGCTCGAACGCCTACTTCATCCGGACACCCGGCGAGATCCTGATCGTCGACACGGGGGCGGACGCCGCGCAGATGGACCGGATCCTCGCGCTCGTGGAGGAGAGCCTCGGGGAGACCCCACGGTCGGTCTTCCTCCTCATCACCCACTGCCACGCCGACCACTGTTACCAGGCCACCCGGGACCGGCGGTTCCGCTCCCTCCCGGACCTCACCATCGCTGCGGCGGAGGAGGGTGCCAGGGCGCTCGAGTCCGGCGATCCGGCCCGGACGGTTGCGGAGATCATGGGGTGGGAGATCGAGCCGCTCCCGGTCGGCCTCCCGCTTCTTGCCGGGCGCGACCGCGAGACCCTGGAGACGAACGGCGGGATCGTCCTTTACCGGCAGCAGGTCCCCCTTCCCTCCGGGGATGCCCTTGTGGTCTACCATACCCCGGGCCATTCGCCCGACAGCATCTGCATCCGCTTCGGCGGCCTCCTCTTCATCGGCGATCTCCTCTTTGCGGCGAGCCCCGGTGTCGCCGGGCTTGCCGGGTGGGATCACCCGGCGCTGCTTGCCTCGATCGAACGGGTCCGGTGGATCCTCTCCCGCGAACCGGTGAGCCTCTGCTGCCCCGGCCACGGGAGGAGCATCCCGGCCGCAGCGATGCCGGGGCTCCTCGACCGGCTCAAGGGAGAGGCGGAGAGACTCTCCGGCATCGGGACCTTCGACCGGCATCGGCTCGACGACTCCCTGGAGCACGCCGTCGACCTGCTCCAGGAGGCCAATCGGCTCTTTGCCGTGATCGCGGGCCGCCTCTACGCCCTCGTCTACCGCCTGGACGACCTCGGCGAGGCCGAAGAGGCCCGGCGCTACCAGGAACTGCTCGAATCCGACCGGATCGACGAGTTCCTGGCGGAGTTCTCGCGGTTCGCCGACGAGTTCCGGGCGGGGGAGAAGCTCGAGGTCCAGCTCGTCCTCAAGGCCGTCCAGGTGATCCAGCGGATCGAGGCTCATTTCGCGGGCGACCGGCTCAACCACGTCGTCGAGGCATCGCTCCTCCGCCGGGCCGACCGCCTCCTCACCGACTTCATGAGCATGATCATGGGCTACCAGGACACCGTCAGCCTCTCCGTCGTCGACCTCCCGCCGCTGCTCCGGAATCTCGTTGCCGGGGTCTCGTCGTGCCCGTTCTCGGACGAAGCGTTCATCGAGGCGGCCGACGACCCGGCAGCCTACCGGGCGGAGCTGGTCTGCCGGCTCGCCTACCTCCCGCTCTTTGAGGGCATCTGCCTCTCCGTCGAGACCGAGGACCCCCTTCCGCCGGTGTCGATCGACCGGGAGCGGTTCTGCGACGAGGTCGTCGGTGTCCTCGAGGATATGGTGGCTGCCGGGTCTCGCGAGATCCGGCTCTCCCTCCGGCGCGAGGGGGATGCAGTCGGGCTCCGGATCCCGGGTTGCGAGGCGCTCTCCGAGCGGAGGCTCCGGTTCTACCGGCGCAAGTTCGGCCTCGCCGGAGTCACGCTCGCGGCCGGCGGCGACGGTGCCGGCCTCTTTCTTCTCTTTGAGGGAGGGTAGTCCCCGCCCTCCCCGGAGCGGGGACAAACTACTTACCATCGGCCCTCGAAACGGGAGTGATCATGACCGGTATGCAGCATGTGCCCGGAGAGGATCGCGGCAAGGTGATTCTCTACGCCCTGAGCACCTGTGGGTGGTGCGCCGACACGAAGAAGTTCCTCACCGGCCTCCGCGTCGAGTTCTCGTACGTCTACGTGGACCTGCTCACGGGGGCGGAGCGGGACCGCGTGGTCCGTGAGGTCGAACGCTGGAACCCGCGGCTCTCGTTCCCGACGCTCGTCGTCAACGACGCGAAGGCGATCGTGGGGTTCCAGGAGCAGGAGATCCGGGAGGCGGTCGGTGCCTGACGCGGCGAGCGACGAGGAGGTCGACCGCTTCATACAGGGCCTTGTCGAGGAGGCGGAGGCCGGCGGTTACCACATCAACCCTGATGAGGAGTTCACCCGGGGCCTTGTCCGGGGCCTGCTCGCCAACCGGGGGCGGTACGGCTACATATCCTGCCCCTGCCGGCTCGCCTCCGGGAACCGGGAGGACGACCTCGACATCATCTGCCCCTGCGATTACCGGGACCCCGATATCGCCGAGTACGCGGCCTGCTACTGCGCTCTCTACGTCAACGCCGAGGTGGAGGCCGGCCTCTCCGCCGCCGCCCCCGTCCCGGAACGGCGCCCGCCGCCGGCGGAACGACGGCGAGCAAAGGAAGAGCGCGCCACGGCCGGCCCGGCCCCCGGAGGCCTGAACTACCCGGTCTGGCGGTGCCGGGTCTGCGGCTACCTCTGTGCGAGGAACGAGCCGCCCGAGACCTGCCCGATCTGCCGGGTTTCCCGCGACCGGTTCGAACGGTTCATGTGAACCGGACCAGGCAGGCGTAGAGAAGGAATGCGGCGACGATCCCGTTCACCGGAGGGATTCCCGGGATCACGAGGGCGGCGAGAGAGCCTGCGGCGTAGGCGGCGAGCCCCTGCCGGTTGAACCGGAGGGCGGCCGTTTCGTTGAGCACGGGGTAGCGGCCCCGGTGGCGGACGAAGAAGTCGGCCATGATCACCCCGCCGAGCGGGGGGATGAGCACTCCCATCATGACCATATACGGGATCAGTAAGTCGTACATCCCGAAGAGCGCGAGCAGGGTCCCGGCGCCGGCGCCGGCGAAGGTGATCAGCCGTCGCCGTTCGGTCCGGAAGAAGTGGCATCCGGCGACGGAAACGTTGTAGATGGTGTTGTCCTGGGTCGTCCAGATGTTTAAGAAGAGGAGGAGAATTCCGGCGGAGAGAATGCCCTGGACCGCCAGCACCTCGACGATGTCGTCGAGGCCGTAGACGACTGCGCCGACGGCGCCGACAGCGATCATCAGCCCGTTCCCGAAGAAGAATGCAAGGATCGATGAGCCGACCGCGGTCCGGGCCGACCCGGCAAAGCGCGTCCAGTTGGCGACCTGGGTCCCCCCGGAGACGAAGGTGCCGACGACGATGGTGAGGCCTTCGGCGACCGTGAGGCTGCCTGTCATGAGGGGGCCGGCGGCGTCTCCGGCGTCCCGGAGGGCGATCGTGACGCTTGCGGCGATGAGGAGGAGCATCGCCGGGACCGCGACCCGCGAGAGGGCGGCAAGCCCCCGGCAACCGATATACGCCGTCAGGCAGAAACCGAGCCCGAAGACGATCATCAGGGGCGCCTGCAGTCCCGGGTCGAGGCCGAGGAGGCGGACGAGGACGATCGCGATCGTCGCGGTCCCCCAGGCGTACCAGCCGATCTGGGTGAGGCCGAGGAGGGCGTCGCACCACCGGCTGCCTGCGTTCCCGAAGGCGAACCGGGCGGTGAGGACGGTGGAGAGGCCGCTCCTGAAGCCGACATAGCTGAGGCCGGCGACGTAGACGGCGAGGATTGCATTCCCGCAGAGGATGATCGCCGCAAGATCGGGCCAGAACCGGAACGCAACCCCGAGGCTTGCGCCGCCCCACATCGTGGCGGAGAAGAAGGTGAACCCGAGCAGCACCAGGGTGATCGGCCAGAACCCCTGCCGGGCCCCGTCCGGGACGGCGGAGAGCGGGTAGTCCTCCGCGCCACTCTGGTCCATCGCCGCAACGGCCATCTTTTCCCGGATCATTGCCGCTCTGTCGATGATCCCATTTTTCGTTCCAGGATGAAATGCTTTCCGGATTTTCTCTCTTCTGCAGGCCGGCGGTGGATCCAAGGTGTCATATACCGGGCCCGACGATCCTCCTGTATGCCGAACGTGCGGATCAACGACGGAGACCTCCCCGCCGGGAGCGGCGTGGAGGGGGCGAGGAAGAAGAGGCCCGACGAGACCCCGGCGCCCGCCCGGGAGAAGCCTGAACCGGCGACCGAACGGGAGGAGCAGAGTTCCGGGAGATCCCGGCACGTACGGCCCCGGATCGGGGGCGACGACGGGGGAGCCGATATCTTCTATACCGGGACGAAGTAGGTCATTTCACGATCCTGACATCCGCGGCGGAGGAGACCACGACCTCCCGCTTCCCGCGGTAGGTCTGGGCGATCCCGTAGAGGGTTACGTTCTCGTCCTCACCGAGTTCGAGCGCTACGGCCACGTCCTGCGGGAGAAAGACGGAGGTGCCGTTGACGGTGAGGACCAGGTGTCCGCCGGTCGAGGTTCTCCTGACCTCCTCGACCCTTCCTTCGAGGAGGACCAGCGCCCCGTCCGGGACCTCCTCGGAGTAGGGAGCCGCCACCATCGGCCGGCCGACGGCGTCAAAGAGGAGGTGCGCCGCAAGCACGATCCCGACGACGCATACCAGCACGACGAGGGCTGTTTTCTCCTGCTGTTCGAGCATAGATATCGTATGGGTTCGCCGGGTTATAACATCCGTCAGTTTGATATGTTAACAGCGTTAACTATTCCCCATGGATGATGTGAACCTGCCCCCGTCTTCCCGGAAGATCCTCCTGCTGCTCGAGGACGGGGGTGCCCTGACCCACAAGGAGCTCGTCCGTCTCAGCAGCCTCGCACCCCGCACCGTCCGCTACGCCTTAAAGAGGCTCAAAGATAACGATATGATCGTGGAGAAGTTCAACTTCCGCGACGCCCGGCAGATCCTCTACGAATACAAAGAGTCCCAGGCGGTGTCCGCGCAATGACCGAGCCGCCTTCCTGCGACATCATGCGCTGCGACACCCTCGCCCGGATGCTCCTCCCACAGATGCGTGCCGAGATGGTCTACCGCCTGGTGAACGAGCGCGGGCTGAGCCAGAGCGAGGCTTCCAAGCGCCTCGGGATCAGCAGGGCCGCGATCTCCCAGTACATGAACCGGAAGCGCGGTTTTTCCCGGAACGACTTCCCCGGTGCCCTCGAGATGGTCATCGAGCGGTGGGTCTCCGCCGTCGCCTCGGGCGAAGGGGCGATCACCATCTGCGACGTCTGCCGCTCCGCCGACCTTACCGGAAGACGGTGAGGCCGCTTACGTGCGCCGCCGCCGGTAGAGGTAGAGCCCCGTAAGCCCGGCGAGGATGCACACCGCCGCCACTATTTTGAGCCGATCCGGACCGGATGCGCCGCCCGGATCGCCCACCCCGGCGGCGTTCCAGTCGTCGTCGAAGACCCGGGCGTAATATGCCGCAACTCCCGGGTGCTCGATGATCACCCCTGCCTCCCGGTTGAACGCCGGCGAGTTGGCGTTCCAGTTGATGCTGCTGACCAGGACCGCCCGGCCGTCGACGACGACCCCCTTGTTGTGGATCTTTGCCAGGTTGTTCGCCTCCAGATCCGCGAGCCGGGCTTCGAGCGGGAGCCCTTCGGCCGCGGCGATCCGGTTGATGACCCCGACCATCTCGTCGTTGTCCGCACGGCCCTCGGTGTTGAACCAGACGGAGTCAAGGAGCACCCGGACCGTAACCCCCCGCCGGGAGGCGTCGATCGCGGCCGCGAGGTAGGGGTTGAGTTCCAGTGCGGTCTCGTTCGTGATGTAGGCCTGCTCGATCGCGATGCTCTCCTGTGCCCCCGCGATCAGGTCGAGGATGAGGGCGCTCGTGTCGGGGGAGAGGACCGGGGTCACCCGCGCCCCCTCCGCGCGGCAGACGCCGAACTCCACCGTGTAGGGGGGTGCCCAGGGCGTGCGGAGTTCCGCCGCCGTCCCCTCGAGCGGGACGATATCCCCGCCCGCCGCGTCGAAGAGAAAGACCTCCCGGAAGTAGGCGGCGAGCCCCGGGTCCTCAAGCGTGACCCCCCACCCGCGGTTGCCCTGCAGCCCCGGCGCCGGGTAACCGCCGGGCTTGAAGTTCTCGCTCCCGACGAGGACCGTCCCGGCATCGACGACGAGGTACTTCGCATGGTCGTAGCGGTACTTCGCGTGGCCGGCATCGGTCGTCCCCATCGAGAGGACCGGGATGCCGCTCCGGTTGAGGGCGCCTGCGACCGCCCTCCCTTCGGAGGAGACGCCGCCCACCGGCCCGCCCTCGAGAAGGACGGTCACGGCCACGCCCCGTCCGCGAGCGAGGATGAGGTCTTCGGCCATCTTTTCGTCGGTGAACTCGTAGACGTTTGCCAGGATCTCGCGCTCCGCTCCCGCGACGACCGCCGAGAAGACCTCATACGAAGAGTCCGGGGCGACGAACGCGGTCACCGCGACCTCCTCGAACGTTTCAGACGCGAGGCGGGACTGGCCAAGGCTGAGCGGGCGCGGGTCCCAGACCTCTCCCTCGAGGTAGTGGACCTGTCCCTGCCGGGGGTGGACGTCGGCGGGCCAGGCGACTTTCTGGACGAGGGTGGTTCCCCGGTAGAGGAGGAGCTCGTCGGCTGCGTTCGCCATCAGGAGGTTCCCGTTCGGGATCACGTCCGGTATGCGTTCCGTCCGCCCCTCCATCTCGAAGTCGGGCGGGTAACCGTGGGTCTCTTCGAATGCGGGGCCGCTTCGCGCGACCACCAGCCGCCCGTCGATCCGGGTCCCCGGCGGGAACCGGTAGCCGCCCTCGCCGTCCGAGAGAACGTAGCCGTCGAGCACCCCCTCCCCCTCGAGAACCAGGTACTCGTCGAGGTCGCCGGCAAGATAGGGGTCCGGGCAGAACTCGACGATCGCAACGCCGCCGGCGGTGCCGGCGAAGAGGCAGAGGAGCAGGACGGCGGCGGCGATCCGGCGCATACACAGGGTTATGTAGCCCCCGGTTAAATAACAGGGCGATATGAGTACGCCTGCACCCCCCCTGGTCGTCAAGGTGGGCGGAAGCCTCTTTGACCGGGTCGCCTCCCTGATCGAGGTCTTCCATGAGGTCGGGCGCCCGGTGCTGATTGTGCCCGGCGGCGGAAAATTCGTCGAACTCGTCCGGCGTCTCGCCGTCCCGGAGACCCCCGCCCACTGGATGGCGATCGCCGGCATGGAGCAGTTCGGGTGGTACATCGCCTCGCACGGCGTCCCGGCGACACCCATCCTCGCGCTTCCGGCGGAGACGACGGTCCTCCTCCCCTACTGCGCTCTCCGCGAGGCCGACCCCCTCCCCCATTCCTGGAACGTCACCTCCGACACCATCGCCGCCTGGGTCGCGAAGGAACTCTCGGCCGACCTCCTCCTCCTCAAGTCGGTCGACGGCATTCACCACCGCCGGAGACTCCTCTCGCGGGTCGAGGACCCGGGCATCATCTCCGACGAGGTCGATCCTACGTTCATCCGATTCGTCTTCGAGCACGGTCTCGTGGCACGGGTGGTCAACGGCAGGCACTCCGACCGTCTCCGCCAGGCCCTCCGCGACGAGACCGTCATCGGGACTCTTCTCGATCCGAGATTTTAACTGCTCCGGGGGAGATATGATAGGTTAACTTTCGAGGAAACGATGATGATAGCAAGCGAGCGATGTACCTCCTGCAATGCCACGCTGGCCGAAGAAGGCTCTACCGGGTTCTCGTGCCCGGTCTGCGGCCAGAGGATCAACAGGTGCTACCGGTGCAGGGAGCAGAGCATAGCCTATACGTGTTCGAAGTGCGGGTTCCAGGGGCCATAATCATGGGCAACGTAGCCTTAATCGTGAAGATCATGCCCGAGTCCCCCGACGTCGACCGCGAAGCGCTCAAGGCGGCGGTCAGGGCGGCCGTCCCGGTCGATGATATCAGGGAAGAGCCGATCGGCTTCGGTCTCGTGGCGCTGAAAGCCGCCATCGTCGTCGCCGACAAAGCCGGGGCTCCCGATGAGGTCGAAAAAGCGCTCCAGGGCCTTGAAGGTGTCGGAAGCGCCGAGATCATAGAATCCACACTTGTCTGAGTGGATTCCCGATACCCACTTTTCCCCGCTTAACGGGCCTCTTCGAGCCGTTCCAGCACTTCGGCGGTGACCTTGCGGATCTTTTTGACCGACTCCGCAAACCCGGCGACCTCGTCCACTTCGAGATTGAGCGGAACCGGGAAGACACCGTCACGATTGATCCGGGCAGGCACGCCGATGCAGACGTCGCCGATCCCGTGGACCTCACCCGCGATGTGACTTGAGACGGTGAGGATCCGGTTTTCGTTCCCGAGGATCGTCTGAACGAGGGTTGCAATAGCCTCCCCCGGCCCGTAGACGGTAGAGCCTTTATCCCTGATGATCGCCTCGCCGCTCGTGCGGACCGTATCGATGATCTCCTGTACGGGCAGCCCCGAGAACGTGGGCAGGTTGCTGATCCGGATGCCGCCGATCGTCGTCGCCGACCAGAGCGGGACCATGCTCTCGCCGTGCTCGCCGATGATACGGGTATGCACCTCGCTGACGTGGACCCGGAAGTACCGGGCGATCAGGGACTTTAAGCGCATCGAGTCAAGATGCGTCCCGAGGCCGAAGACCTGCCGCGGCTTGAACCCCGAATACTTCAGGGCGACGGCGGTCATGACGTCGACGGGGTTTGTCACGAGAAAGAAGATGGTGTCGGGCGAAGACTGGCTGATGGTCTCGGCGGTCTCGGCGGTGATCTTTGCGTTCTCGAAGGCGAGATCGTTTCGGTCCTGTCCCGGCCGGCGGGGTACGCCTGCCGTGCAGATGACGATGTCCGAGCCTTCGGCGTCGCGGAGATTGGTGCTGTGCGAGATCCGGACGTCGGTGCCCCGTGCAGCAAATGAATCGGATAGGTCACGGCAGCAGCCCGCGAGAAAATCTTCGCGTCCGGGTCGCCCGACGAGCAGCATATCGCTGACGTAGGGTATCTCGGATATGGTGTGGGCCGCAAACATGCCGACGTTCCCTGTAGCCCCAAGAATCGTTACTTTTGCCATGGAGATCGCCGTTGGGGACGCGTCCTCGGTCGACCGTACGCACAAGCATTCACCGCTGCATCCCTCCTCCACCCCGCAACCCCATGGGCGCCGAACGTCCACGGTAAGTCTGCTCCCTTCCGGGCCTGAACCGGTACCCGCGGTAAAAGGTCGCCGCCCCCTCCGGGGCTTTGATACCTCTCCGCCGACCTCATGGGACGAGGCTTCTCCGTCGGGATAGAACGGATTCTGCAAGCCGCTGCGGCCTTCTCCGGACTTCGCCTCCCGCGTAACGGCGGTTTCGGGTAACAGGTGACGCCGAGCCACCCAGGCTAGTCCCCATATATACTGGAGTCTATGGGATAAAAATAGCTCCGCCCACCCGTGTCAGCCAGGCCCGGGTGATCCGGTCGGCCTTCCCGGCGTCCTCCTTCTCGAAGAGGTCGAGGGCGGTGAGGTCGATTCCGGGCGGGAGGACGCCGGGGAGCAGCCGCAGATCGCCCTGGTAGACCTCGATCTCCTGCGGACCTGCGGCAGTCGCGACGAGGATCGGGTCCCGGGCAACCGGTCGGCGCCGGAGGTCGTCATAAGCCCGGTGCATCGTCACCTCCTCGATCCCGAGGAACTCCCGGTTCACCCGGAGGTTGCAGGCGGTCCAGCAGGCCGCGGCAAACCAGGCGTCGTTTGCAATCACGCGCGGGACACCCGCCCGGGCGGCGGCAAGCCCGAGGGTGCCGGCGCCGGAGCAGGCGTCGACGAAGGTCTGCGGCCGGTGCCGGGCGATCTCCCGCTCAAGAGAGAGGATCTTCTCGTTCCGGCCCCGGGGGAACTCGACATGCAGGACCGACTGCTGCTTGTAGACGACGATCGGGCCTCTGCGGGTGGCAAAGACGTCGGCCCGGACGTCGCAGCCGGCAAGCAGGGTGTACTCCTTCGGCGCCGCATCCGTGTCGCGGACTCCCGGCGTCCCGGCATCCGTCCGGACGACGCCCCGGACCTCCGGGACCTCGCCGACCAGCCGGGCGGCCGCCCGCTCCCCGACCGACCGCGAAAGGAGGACGAGCGACCGCGGCGGGAGGTAAGGTGCTCTCCGCAGCGCGGTTCCGGGGTGGACGAGCGGTGTTGCGGCGGCGGCGAGGGGTTCGGTCCCGGCGAGGTCGCCTTCCTCGGCCATGATCCGGTAGATCGCGGCGAAGACCTCGTCGATGAACCGCTTCCCGCAGGAGGGGCAGGGCTCTGCGGTATCGATATCGGGCGGCGGGCTCCGTTTGTCGTAGACGAGCCCCATGCAGTCGGGGCAGGGGGCAAAGCGCCCGGGAAGCTCCGCGAGGAGTGCCGGGGCGTCGGTGACGCAGTCGTGCCCGCAGACGGGACAGTGCATGCCTGAAGGGTTGGGGGCTGGAATATATACGTATTTCACGCCGCCTGCGGCGGGACCAGGAGCCCTTCGCGAAGCCAGCCCCATGCGTCCCTGAGGCGGTTCTCGGGGAAGTAGCGGACGTCGACCCCGGCAAAGCCGACGAAGAGCCCCGGCAGGCGGTTCATCCACTCGCGCCACCGCTCGCCGCCGACGATGGCGATCCGGTCAACCCGCTCCAACCCATGCCACTGCCTGAGGGCATCCCATCCCTCCCCCGGCCTCCAGCTCCGGAAGCCCTCGATCTTGAAGAGGATCCGGACGCTCTGGCCGCCGTTCATAGCCCGTTCGAGCTCCGGGATCAGGACGGTGGCAAACTCACTCTCGCTCAGTTTCCCGTCGAACCGATACCCGACCACACGCCCCGAACTCTCCTTCATCCGGTCAAGCATGGGTGCCCCTTGGGCTGCTGAAGGGAAAAAAGCTGCGGCCGTCCGGCCGGGTCTGCGGTTCCGGTCCGCCGCCGGTACCACCTGTGCGATTGCCCTCCCTTCGCGGGGGCGACAGGCCGTTTCGACCCGTCCCCGGGCCGGGGGCCGCCGGGCGGATCGGCGTCACGGTCTTCCTCCTCTTCGCCGGACCGATCCGACCGGCCGCAACGAAACGTTCCGACGATAGATACACGAATATACTCCCGTGTAGAGAAGAAGAGGTATGCCCGGTTCCGGCGAGGAGGCGGCAGAATGGATCTCCCGGTAGTCTTCTCCATCATCATACTCATCAACATCATCTCCGGCATCACCATCGTCTTCTTCGAGCGGAGGAACCCGACGGCGACGTCGGCCTGGCTGATGGTCCTCTTCTTCCTGCCCCTGGCCGGGTTTGTGCTCTACCTCTTCTTCGGGCAGAACTACACCCGGCAGAGGATGTTCGTCGTCAAGGAGCGGGAGGACCGGTGCTACCTCGAAGACCTCTTCGAGAAACAGCGCCGTGTGCTCGCCGGTCGCCTCCACCGGTTCGCCACCCCGGCGGCGGAGGAGTTCCACGACATGATCTTCCTCCTCCTCCAGAACAACAGGGCCTACCTGACCGAGAAGAACCGGGTCGATATCTACACCCGGGGAGAGGAGAAGTTCGACGCGCTTTTTGCGGCGATCCGGGGCGCCCGCCACCACATCCACCTGGAATACTTCGTCGTCAACAACGACGACCTCGGGCAGGCGGTCGTCCACGCCCTCGCAAAGAAGGCGCGGGAGGGTGTCGAGGTCCGCTTTCTCTTCGACGCGATAGGGGCCATGTCCGGGGGCGGGTCGCGGGCGGCGTTCTCGGAACTGGAGGATGCCGGCGGGAAGATCGGGGTCTTCTTCCCCTCGTTCTACCGGGTCAACTACCGCAATCACCGAAAGATCGCCGTCATCGACGGGGTCGTGGGGTTCATCGGCGGGTTCAACATCGGGGACAGTTACCTGGGGGAAGGGCCGCTCGGCCCCTGGCGCGACACCGCCGTCCGGATCACGGGTGATGCCGTCAGGCTGCTCCAGTTCCGGTTCTTCCTCGACTGGAACTATACGACCGGCGAGCACCTGTCTCTCGAGGCCCCCTACTTCCCCGACACAGGCGGCCCCGGGACGACGCCCGTCCAGATCGTCTCCGGCGGCCCGGATACCCGGTGGAACCCGATCAAGGAGGGCTACATCAAGCTGATCACCTCCGCCCGGGAGTCGGTCTACATCCAGACGCCCTACTTCATACCCGACGAGAGCGTCACCGACGCCCTGCGAATCGCGGCGCTCTCCGGGGTCGACGTCCGGATCATGATCCCCTGCAAGCCCGACCACCCGTTCGTCTACTGGGCGACGCTCTCGTTCATCGGCGACGTGCTCGATGCCGGGGTGCGGGCCTACACCTACGACGATGGGTTCCTCCACGCAAAGACGATCGTCGTCGACCGCAAGGCGGGGTCGGTCGGGAGCGCGAACTGGGACGTCCGGAGTTTCCGGCTGAACTTCGAGGCGAACGCCTTCTTCTACGACGCGACCGTCGGGGCGGAGCTTGCGCGGACGTTCGAGGAGGACCTCGCCGTCTCCACCGAGATCACGCCGGAGGGCTACCGGGCGCGACCCTTCCGGGTCCGGGTGAAGGAGTCGGTCTCCCGGCTCTTCTCGCCGCTCGGGTGAGGTTTCTCACCGGTTGTTCAGCCGGCTCTCGACGAATTTCCTGATCCGGGGGAGGCTCTGCTCCCAGCGGGCCTGGAGGATGGAGACGGCATAGGGGAGGTGGTGCGGGAGGACCGCGGTGCCCATCACCGCCTTCTCGACGAACGGCCGCTCGCGGCCGATGATGACGGTTTTTCTCGCCCGGACGGCGTCCAGGAACTCGTCGACGGTATCGGCCTCGGCGCAGGTGACGACCCCCCCGAGTTCGTGGAGGAGGTGGCCGTCGGTCCCCCCGGTCCGGCCCAGATCGTGGGCCGCGGCGAGCCCGGCGGCCTTCATGTTGTGGGACCGGGCCATCCCGCCGCAGATCACCTCGAGGGCGTCGAGGCGGGAGAAGACCTCTTTGCCGATACATGCGCCTGCGACGCAACGCTCGACGCCCCGGTTCAGGAAGGCGTAGCCGCAGGGGTGGGCCTCGACGGCGATGCAGGAGTAGTCCTCCCGGCGGTCGAGGATCTCCGGAGTGTCGAGGCGTATCGCGGTGAACGGGCCGTTCCTCCGGTTCTTCTCGATATGGCGCCGGTAGAAGTCCTGGAGGTCGGAGACCGAGTAGAAGTAGAGGAGGAGGTGCGGGCCGTCGTTGGCGCTGACCTCGATACCGGGGACGAGGGTGACGCGGATCTTCTGCCCCTTCGCCTCGGCTACGCCGCTCACCTGGTTGTGGTCGGTGATCGCAAGCCCGATCCCCTGTCGCGCGGCGAGTTTCAGCACGTCCCGCACCCGGGTGGCCGAGTCGGAGTGGCGTGTGTGAACGTGGAGGTCTGCCGGGAGGAGCCCGAGCCGCCGGATCTCTTTCGGCAGGGGTTTTTCGAATATGATATCTTTATAATAGTGCATGTGCTGTCTGTCTGATCACCGGTAGGTTGCCCGGGATGAAAAAGGGTTGCCCGCCCCCCCTATCCCACCCCCGGTGCGGTCTCCTCGACGGCGAGCGGCTCCCGCAGCCAGTCGATCGCGGCGTCCAGGTGGCCTTCGGTGAAGTAGCGCGCGTCGATCCCGACGAATCCCACGAAGAGCCCCGGCAGGTGGCTCATCCACTCTTCCCACTTCTCGCCGCCGACGACCGCGATCCGGTCGACCTTCCCGATCCACGGCGAGGTCTTGAGGGACTCCCAGTGCCCGTGCGCCTTCCAGCCGTGGAAGTTCACGATATGAAAGAGCATCCGGAGGACCGGGTGGGTTGTTCCCGCCCCTTCAAGCGCCGGGAGTAGCGTCCCGGTGTAGTCCTTCTCCGTCAGCTCGCCGTCGAACCGGAATCCGACGACGTTCTCCGCACCCGTCTCCATCCGTTCAAGCATGGCGCCCCCCTCTCCGGGGAGGACGGGAAAAAGGTTCCGGTCATCACCCGGTCGGGGGCTCTTCGCGGCCGGGTTCCGGGGCCACCAGCCTCCCGGCGATCTCCTCCTTCGAGTACTCCGCGAGGTAGCGGTTCCCGGCGAGTGCGACGGCGACCGACCCGATGAGGACGAAGATCATATCGAGCATGGTATCGTCAAGACCATGCTGGAGGTTGGTCCCGAGGAAGGTGTCGAAGAGCCACTCGTAGATCTCCCAGAACCCCTCCATCGCCATTGCAGCGATGACGATGAACCCGACGATCATCCACCGGGAGAGATTCAGTCGGCTGAACCGGTCGAGCAGGAGGACGATGACGAAGGCGAGGATCGAGACGGTTATCCCCGCGATGAGGTGGGCGATCTTGTCGTAGTAGGGGTAGTACATCAGGTAGAATCCCTGGATCTCGCCGGCGACATGGAGGTAGAGCAGGAAGGCGATGAGAAGGTTGATCTGCCAGGGGAGGGTGATGCTCCACCGGCGGGTGACGACGGCGGGGACCAGCGTCAGGCAAAGCCCGACAACGCCGCCGAAGACCTGCGAGTATTCGCCGAGCGAGAACGCTATGAGGATGTTTGCGGCGATGAGGACCTGGAAGAGGCAGGCGAGGTAGAGCCCGGCGGGTCTCTGCATGAGATCGTGTTGGGCGGCGGCCGGTAAACACCTTATGGCGGGGTGCCGGAAAAGAGTGAAGGCTGCCACACCGCTTACACGGCGGGCGGCGGAATTTCGGCCTTTCCGGCGCCGAAGGCGTCGCGGAGATTTGTCTCTTCCGTCTCCGAGAGCGACGTCCGGATGACGCGGCCGCCGTAGTCCTTGATGGCGCCGACCACCTTATCCGGCGTCATCTTCTTGATAAGCAGGAAGACCGCGGAGTTGCCCGGCCCGACGTTCTCCGCGACCTCTTTGATGAAGTTGTCGTCGATCCCGTAATCGGAGAAGCGCCCGGCGAGCGCCCCGGTGATCGCGCCGATGGCGAGCCCGAAGATGGGGGCGAAGAAGATCAGGCCGATCAGGAGTCCCCAGAAGGCGCCGGAGAGTGCTCCCATGCCGGCGAGGTTGGTCGCCTGCTTGATCTCGGTCTTGCCGTCCCGCCGGTGGACGACGACCACCAGGTCCTCCAGTTCGATGATGTGCTCCTTTGTCAGTTGAACGAGCCGGTCCCTGACACGGAACGCGGTCTCTTCGCCGTCGTAGGCGATGGCGACCAGGTCGCTCATGGCTCTCTCCTTTCAGGTGACATGCGCCGGGGGTATCACCCCGGCGTATATAAACCCTACCTCCGCTGCTCCCCGGCTCCCAGCAGTTCCCCGATCCACCGGGTCTCGTCCCAGCTCTCGAGGAAGAGCTTCACCGCGATCGTCAGGGGGATGGCGAGGAAGACCCCGACCGCTCCGAAGATGAGGCCCCAGAAGACGACGGAGAAGAGGACGACGAACGGCGAGAGGTTGAGGTCCCGCCCGGCCATTCTGGGGAGGACGAGGTTTTCCGCGGCGGCATCGATGAGGGCGACGGCGGCGATGACGGCCACGGCCCCGGCCGGCCCGAACTCGATGAGGGCGAGGAGCGTGGGCGGGATCGCGGCGACGACGAGCCCGATGTAGGGGACGTAACTCAGGACGAAGGCGATAAAGCCCCAGAGCACCGCGAAGTCGACCCCGAGGACGGCGAGGAAGAGCCCGGTCCCGACACCGGTGATCAGGTTCACCTTCGTCCTGACGACGACGTAGTCGATGAGGAGCCGGCCGGACTGCGCAAGGTGCCGGTAGGGGGAGCTCTCCGCCCCCAGGCGCTGCCTGATGACGGCCGCGATCCGGGGCGCTTCGAGGAGGAGGAACCCTATCCCGACGAAGACGATGAAGGCGTCGACGGTGATGGACCCGACCTGCCGGGCGATCCCGGCGACCTGCTGGAAGACGAACCCCTGGTCGATGTAGTCTCCGATCTGGATGACGCCCGGGGTGATGCCGTATTCGGAGAGGAGGGACTGGAAGACGGCGATCTGTTCGTCGAGGCTCGCCTGGTACTGCGGCAGCGAGCGGACGAACCCGGTGAGGGCCGCACCGAGGAAGGCGATCACCCCGGTGAGGACCCCGATGAGCCCCACGACCACCATCCCGGCGGCGAGGACCGGGGGCACTCCCCGGCGGGTCAGCCACGTCATGACGGGCGCGGTGATCATGGCGAAGAAGACGGCGACGAGGAGCGGGCCGATGATCGATGTGGCCGCCTGGAGCCCTGCGAGGACGATGACGACCGCAGCCCCGACTATCGCGATACGGGCAGGGGGGGAGAGGCGCTCGCCGGTCATATCCATCGGGAGGGGTTGGGCGCCCGACGAGATAGAGTTTTTCCGGCCGGGTCTCACTCCCCGGCTTCCGCCGCCCGGATCGCCTCCCGGAGCGCCTCCCCGATGACCGGGGTTGCGACGAATATGTTCCCGCGGCCGATGGCGGCGCTCGCCCCGGTCTCCTCCAGACCCCCGAGGAGCCGGGGGTCGACCTCGGCGAGGACGAGCCGGTTGTTGTGGGCGCGGAGCCGCCGGGCGTAGCGTTCCAGCATCCGGAAGAGCCCGGTCCCGGCCTCGACCCTCCCCCGGAGGGCCAGGACCACGACGGCGCCTTCTGCCCCTTCCGGGGAGGGGAGCGACCGTTCGATAGCCCGAAGGGTGGCGAAGTAGACGCTGCCGGAGACGGTGAGAATGGTGATCCGGCCCGCGGGGAGCCGGACGGGCGGGGGCTCTTCGCGGAACATCCCGCCGTCCACCGGGACGAGGCGGATGACGGAGGCCTCGCGGGTGGAGGTGAGCAGGTAGAGGGCGAGCGAGAGGAGGACGCCGATGTAGATGCTGTACTGGAGCGGGAGGACCTGGGTGGAGATGAAGGTGGCGGCCATCGCCCAGCGCCCGGAGCGGGAGTACCTGCAGATGCAGGCGATCTCGTGGGGCCGGTAGAGGAGTTCGGCCCCGATGAGGATCAGGATGCCGGCAAGCGCCGGGAGCGGGATCTGTTCTGCGAGCGGTCCTGCAACGATGATGACGGCCCCGACGATGACGCCCGAGATGAGGTTCGCCGTCCGGGTCTCTGCCCCCGCGCTGACGTTCAATGCTGTCGCGGAGAGCGAGCCGGCCGAGGGTGCGCACTGGAGGAAACTGCAGACGATGTTCGTGACTCCCTGTCCGGTAAAGTCCCGGTTCACGTCGGCGATGGTCCCGTCGCGTTCCGGGATCGCTTCCGTGACCCCGACGGCCATGACGAGCCCGATGATGGCAAGCGCGAGCGACGGGATGAGCAGGTCGGGGGCGAGGGCGATGTCGGGGAGGATGAGGGCCGGGAGGCCGGCGGGGATGGCGGCGATGTCGCCGACGAGCGCGACGCCCGGGAACGCGGCCCGGACGAGGAGGGTGGCGACGATGAGCGGAAGGAGGAGGGCGACGGAGCTGAGGTGCGGTACGCGGCGGATGACGATGACGAGCGCGATCGTGAGGAGACCGACCGCGAGTGCATCTGGCCGGATCTCGCCCGCATGAAGGATGAGGTCGAGCATGGCGAGAACCTGGATTGCGTCCCTCGGGAGTTCGTAGCCGGTGAGGTTCCCGAGCTGCCCGAGGACGATGAGGAGCGCAGCCCCGGTGACGAACCCGGTGAGGACGGCGTTGGAGATGAACCGGGTCAGGCTGCCGGCCCGGATGAGTCCGAAGCCGAGCTGGAAGATCCCGACGAGGAGGGTCAGGACAAAGAGGGTGGCCGGGACGTCGGCCTCCGGCACCGGGGCGAGGACGGAGTAGATCGAGACCGCGAGGACGTTTGAGAGCATCACCTTGAGGTAGGAGGAGCCGGTGAGGAACGCGGCGATCGCCGTCGAGAACGCGGCGGTGTAGAGGCCGTAGAGGGGGTTGATTCCGGCGACGAGGGCGAATCCCATTGCCTGCGGGATGCCGACGAGGGC
>Ga0208041_1000214_pt1 | contig 68988 bp, 57 predicted proteins | sample AD_SCU002_MetaG_FD_184453 | JGI IMG/M metagenome (GOLD analysis project Ga0208041, IMG submission 184453) | Active sludge microbial communities of municipal wastewater-treating anaerobic digesters from China - AD_SCU002_MetaG (SPAdes) (version 2) | ecosystem: Engineered > Bioreactor > Anaerobic...
CCCTGTCCCCACCCCCCTCACGGTGATACCCCCACGGTCCACTGCACAGTGACTTGCCCGAGAAAAAAAGCCGATCTCGGGGACAGGCCGAATCCAGCACCCACCTATTGGGGTGGGGAAAGATCAGAACAGAGTATCAGCAGAGCCCTATACCCTGACAAAGCGCGGGTCTATCTCCTGAGCCCGGGCGTAACAACGATCCGCCTCATCGGGTTTTCCCAGACTCGACAATATCTCTCCTTTCATCGACCATGCCATAGCGTACTCCGGATCGAGCTCAAGAGCCCTGTCAACGGACTGGAGCGCATCCTGATACCTTTTGAGATTGTAGAGTGCGACACTTTTGCCCAGCCAGGCACCCTCAAATTGGGGATCGAGTTCGAGAGATGTATTGAAGCACTCCAACGCCTGCTCGAACTGGTTGTCGTAGGCGTTGAAGTGCAACCCCTGCCTGTACCATTCCATCGCAGCGGTTTGTTGAGTGCAGCCGCAACTGCAGCAGAGTGCGGCCAGCACCACGACGGTTAAAACAAGGTGTTCTTCTGTTCTTGTCCTTTTGCTCATTCTCACAGAACATACCTGACCGCACCTCATATAAATCGTTCTATGCGCTTGCGGGAGATCCGGGGCGGTTACAGGCGGCGAAACCGGAGTGCCGGCGCCGGACCTGGCCGATGGCAAGAACCATATGGTATTCCGGCGCAATTCGGATAAGGAAGAACCGTATGCCCGCACCTGACCCCTCCCTCGAGACAACCGTCGGTTCGCTCACGCTCAAGAACCCGTTCCTGCTGGCCTCAGGCCCGCCGACCGCCTCGGGCGAACAGATCCGGCGTGCGTTCCGGCTCGGCTGGGCGGGTGCGGTCACGAAGACCATCGTCCCGGACGCGATGGAGATCCGGGACGTCTCACCCCGGTTTGCGGCCTGGAAAGACGGGAACTCCGGGCTCCTCGGCTTTGAGAACATCGAACTCCTGAGCAGGAGGGACGAGTCCTACTGGACGGGAGAGATCACCGCCATTCGGAAGGACTACCCCGACCGGGTCCTCGTTGCGAGCATCATGGCCTCGCCCGATCCTTGTGAGTGGCAGGAACTCGCCTGCACCGTTCAGGACGCAGGGGCGGACGCGATCGAGCTGAACGTCTCCTGCCCTCACGGGATGCCGGAACGGGGGGTCGGTGCGGCCATCGGCCAGCACCCCGACCTGGTCCGGAAGGTGACGCGTGCGGTGCGGAAGGTCGCCGCGGTCCCCCTGATCGTCAAGTTAACCCCGAACGTGACGGAGATCGTACCGGTTGCAGAGGCTGCGGTGGACGCCGGGGCAGACATCATCTCGGCCGTCAACACCGTCCAGTGCCTCATGGGCATCGATCTCGAGACGCTCGAACCCCGCCCCCCGGTTGCCGGTTTCGGCACCTACGGAGGCTACTCAGGACCCGCGATCAAGCCCGTCGGCCTTAAGATGGTCTCGCAGATCGCCCGGGAACTCCCGGTCCCCCTGATGGGGATCGGCGGGATCTCCCGCTGGCAGGACGCCGCCGAGTACATAGCGGCCGGGGCGTCGGCGGTCCAGGTCTGTACGGCGGTGATGTGGGAAGGCGCAGGCATCATCCGCGGGATGAACGAGGGCCTCTTCGAATACCTTTCGCGCAAGCGCTTCACCGGTGTCGCGGCGCTCAGGGGCCGGGCCCTCGAGAGGATCGGAACGCATGCGTCCCTCTCCCGGGACAAACGGCTCTTTGCAGTCCGGAGGTTCCCCGAGCGGTGCAGATTCTGCGGCCGCTGCGTAACCGCCTGCCGCGACGGCGGATACCAGGCCATCTCGATAACGGACAGAGAGGTCATCATCGAGGCGGAGCGGTGCGACGGGTGCAGCCTCTGCTCCCACGTATGCCCCGAGGGGGTGATCGTGATGCTGCCCGGTGCGTGAACCCCCGGCTACCGGCTAAATGTAGGAAGATCAAACACTGATACATGCAACAGAGCTGGGCCGGCGGCGGTCTGAGGTTCTCCTACTGCACCGAGCACGACCTTCCTGATATATCCCGGATGCTCGCAAAGGAGTCGGTCTGCAGGTGGCTGTTCTTCGGACCGAACACGGATGAGGCCACACGGTCCTACTTCCTCCCCCTGATCGAGGAGATGCAGACGGCGTTTCAGGAAGGGAGAGAGCCGGACCACCACGTCTTCACGGTAAGGCTGGAGGATACCGGGGACTTCGTCGGGCAGTGTGCACTGTTTCCGGTCGATTTCAGCCCCGGATCGTTCCTGATCGGCTACCAGCTCGATGACGTATACTGGAAACAGGGCTACGGCACCCTGGCCTGCACCTTCCTGGTCTACTTCGCGTTCACCGTGCTCGACGGTTACCGGCTGAATGGCGATACCGTTGCCGGCAATACGGCATCACGGCGGGTGATGGAGAGATGCGGCTTTGTCCTGGAGGGTATCCAGAGGCAGTACTGGCATGCCGGGGGCGAATATCACGATCGCCAGGTCTTCGGCCTTTTAAAGAGTGATCTTGCCCCGGAACGCCTTTCGGCACTGGGGGGGATGTTCGCGGCGGTATGATGGATGAGGTTATCCCAAAAAGATCTCCGAACCCTCGGTATATCCTAATCGGAGCCCTTAATTCCCAGGGATCCATCATCTGAGCCTCATCCTGAGCCAGGAGGATGAAACGGCTTTCCATTGGATATCGCCACTCGGGGGAGGGGCCGGGAGGGGGTGTCCCCCTCCCGGTAACAGCGTTTTGGGATAACTTCGGATGACCATGCACTGATGCTGGATATACCGGCTCTGTCAAGTCCCTGTTTTGGTTCTGAAGGTCGTAACTGGGGGGCAGGTTGTCCGGAGTTCGAGCACCGCCAGGTGTGAGGTGTAACAAACAGAGCAGTCAAACTGGGAGAAATATCACGGTGCAGTGGACCGTGGGGGAATCGTCATTGGGGGAGGGAGTGCTCCCCCCTCCCCTGTCTCCGCCACATAAACCGATGCCTCCAACCCCCACTCCTTTGGGGCGGGGGCCGTCATGGCGATATCCCCTGGAATCCGTGTTTGGGATGCAATCACTGACTCTCCAGAGGGCGTGAATCTAGATTCACGCCCTATTCAACGAGGTCGGTGTATCTTTTTTCGGGATTGCTTGCTCTTCCTCCCGCAACGATAACCCGATGAAAGGATCGCGGCAAAACAGTTATTCAAAAAAAAGTATCCTTCAGGCGAACATCTCGCCGAAGGTGGTGTGGAAGTGGTGGCGATCGAAGTCCACCGAGAGTTTATCGATCGCCTTCATGAAATCGTCGCTGTTGACGGCGTCGCGCTCCATCCGGATGGCGAACATCCCCGCCTCCATGCATATCGCCCGCAGATCGGCGCCGTTCTTGCCCTCGGTGAGCCGCGAGACCTCCGAGAGGTTGACGTCGTCGCTGAGGTTCATATGCAGGGTGTGGATCTTCAAGATCGCAAGCCTCCCCTGGTGGTCGGGGAGCGGGATCTCGATCATCCGGTCGAACCGGCCCGGGCGGAGGAGGGCGCGGTCGAGGATATCGATCCGGTTCGTCGCCGCGACGATCTTGACATCGCCCCGGTTTTCGAATCCGTCCATCTCGGCCAGGAGCTGCATCAGCGTCCGCTGGACTTCACGGTCCCCGGACGTCGTCGAGTCGTTCCGGTGCGCGCCGATCGCGTCGATCTCGTCGATGAAGATGATCGACGGTGCCTTCTGCTTCGCGAGATCGAAGAGTTCCCGGACCAGGCGAGCCCCCTCACCGATGTACTTCTGCACCAACTCCGAGCCGACCACACGGAGGAAGTGTGCGTTCGTCTGGTGGGCCACCGCCCGTGCGAGGAGGGTCTTCCCCGTGCCGGGCGGGCCGTAGAGGAGCACGCCCTTTGGGGGGGAGATGCCGACCTTCTCAAAGAGGTGCGGTTTTGTCAGGGGGAGCTCGACGGCTTCGCGGATCTCCTCGATCTGCGGCTCAAGACCACCGATGTTCTCGTAGGTCTCCTCCGGGGACTCAACCAGTTCCATGCCGTAGATCTGCGCGTCGTAGCTCGTGGGGAGCACATCCACGATGGCAAGGGACTGCTGGTTGAGCGTACACCGCACACCCGGTTTGAGGAGATCGGGGTCGATGAGCTGGGACGTACGGACCAGGAACCGTGGCCCTGCACTGCTTCGCACAATCACCCGGCTGTTGTCGATAACGTCGGTAACTGTCCCGATCACGAGAGGAGGGCTTCGGAGCTGCTCGATCTCGCTCTTGAGTTTTCGGAGCTCCCGTTCGTAGCGGATCTTCTGGGTTTCAACGTATCGTTTCTCGGACTCCATCTGGCGAAATTGTTCGCGTAGCTCCAGGTTTCGGTTTTCGAGGTTCGTAATCCGTTCCAGGAGATACTGGTAGATGTCTTCACCGGTATCCTTCTCTGGTGCCTGCCGAGCGATATCTCCCATGGGTCTCCTCGATTAATTATATAGGTTAAAATGAATATAAAATTGTTTGCGAGACTTATGCAGTGCGAACTATGCGGCGCTCCTATAGTGGGACCGTCGAAAACCATCCAGATCGAAGGTGCAGAGCTCTGTGTCTGCGTTCGATGTGCGAAACACGGTACAGAAGTCCAGCAACCGCGACGAACAGGTGCCCCGCAGAAGAAGCCGGGAGTCGCAGCCCCACAGGCCTCACGGAGAAGGCCACGGGACGTCTTTGACCTGATGGAAGGAGAACTCGTCGACGATTACGCCGACCGCATCCGGGCCGCCCGGGAAGAGAAGGAGTGGTCCACGCTCGACCTTGCACAGGCGATCAAGGAGCGTGAGCTCCTGGTCAAGAAGATCGAGAAGGGCGACCTCATCCCCGAAGACGACGTCCGGAAGAAACTCGAGAAAGCACTCGGTATAAGACTGATCGACTCGGCCGAAGGCAGCACCTCCACAGGCGGGCCGGGCCGGGTGACCATGACCGTCGGCGACGTCATATCGTTCAAGAAGAGCCGGAAATAAGGCAATCACCATACTTTTTTCCCCGGGGACCCGCTCCTGGCCCTGATTCACCCCTCGCGCAAAAATCCGTCATGTTTTTATACAAGAACACGTAACGATATACCCAATGCGTGGTGAATGTTTTTTCGCCGGTGACCGCTTTTACCTCGGTTAACGGAGTAACCACCACTTGCGCAGGAGCGACACGCCAGTTTTTGACCGCCGATACCCGTGATGACGGAGCGGCAGCGTTCTATCGCTATTTTATCCGGTTTTAATCATTCCCGGAAGATTGTATCATCAAGATCCGGGGAGGACTATGGTTATGAGAGGAAAAGAGATTCGTCTGGAACGTATTATGGATCGGAACACCGGCAAGACCATCATCGTGCCGCTTGACCACGGGGTGACGCTCGGCCCCATCCCCGGGCTGGTCGACGTGGGGAGAACCATCGACCTCGTCGCCGAGGGCGGAGCGAACGCGGTCATCGGCCACGTGGGGCTTGCGCTGCACGGGCACCGGGGGCACGGGCGGGACGTCGGCCTCATCATGCATCTCTCGGCGAGCACGAGCATCGGCCCGGACCCGAACGACAAGGTGCTCGTCAACACCGTCACGAACGCCTTAAAGATGGGTGCCGACGGCGTATCGGTGCACATCAACGTCGGGGCAGACTCCGAAGCCCGGATGCTCGAAGACCTGGGCCGGGTCGCGGTCACCTGCATGGAGTGGGGGATGCCGCTCCTCGCGATGATGTACCCGCGGGGCAGGAAGGTCAGCGACGAGCACGACCTCGAGAGCGTCAAACTCTCCGCACGGGTGGCGGCGGAGCTCGGCGCCGATATCGTCAAGACCGTCTACACCGGTGATGCGGACTCGTTCCGGGAAGTAACGAAAGGATGCCCGGTACCGGTCGTGGTCGCGGGCGGTTCGAAGACCGATGATCGGGCGATCCTCGACCTGGTCGAGGGCGCGATGGAGGGGGGCGCCGCCGGGATATCGATCGGGAGGAACGCCTTCCAGCACCCGGCGCCCGATCGCCTTATCCGTGCCGCCGCACTGATCATTCATGAAGGGCGGTCGGTAGAGGAAGCTGTTGAGATTCTCCGGATGTGATGAATATGATAGGAAAAGAGATCCGCCTTGAGCGGATAATGGACAGGAACACCGGCCGCGCCGTGATCATCCCCATGGATCATGGGTTCACGATGGGCCAGATCGAAGGGCTCTGCAACATGACAAAGACCGTCAACGCGGTGAGCGAGGGCGGGGCGAACGCCATCGTCCTCCACAAGGGCATGGTGAAGGGAGGGCACCGGAAGCACGGAAAGGATATCGGCCTCATCGTACACCTCTCCGCAAGCACCTCCTTAAACCCCGACCCCAATGATAAGGTACTCGTCTGCACCGTGGAGGAGGCGGTCGCGCTCGGCGCCGACGCGGTCTCGATCCACATCAACCTCGGCGCGCCGAACGAGTCGAGGATGGTCGAGTCGGCGGGCGAGGTGGTGCGGGACTGCAACCGCTGGGGGATGCCGCTCCTGATCATGATCTACCCCCGAGGCCAGGGGATCGACCCCACCTCGCCGCAGTCGATCGGGCACTGCGTCCGGGTGGCGGAAGAACTCGGGGCCGACCTCATCAAGACGAACTACACCGGGGATCCGGAGACATTCCGCCGGATCACCGCCGCCTGCTCGGTGCCGGTGATGATCGCCGGCGGCGAGAAGGGCGGGGATATGGAGACGCTTACGACCATCCGCGACGCCATCGATGCGGGCGCGGCGGGCGTCTGCATGGGAAGAAACGCCTTCCAGCGCGACGATCCTGCCCGGTTCATCGCTGCGATATCCCGGGTGGTGCACGAGGGAGCGGATCCGGCCAAAGTCCTGGGGACGGAGCGATGAAACAGTTCTGGGTCGATCTCCGGCCGTGGAGGAAGGATCTCGCGACCACTGCGATCGAGAGCGGTGCCGACGCCCTTGTGACGGACGACGCAGAACGCGTCCGGGAACTCGGGCGGGTGACGACGGTCGCGGAGAACGGCGACCTCGTCCCCGGAAAGGACGTCTTCGAGGTCGAAATCGTCGATAAAGAGTCCGAGGAGGAGGCGCTCCGGCTCTCCCGGCAGGGCTACGTTATCGTCCGGACGCGGGACTGGACGGTCATCCCCCTCGAGAACCTCGTCGCGCAGTCCGACCGGATCATCGCCGCGGTCGGAGGCGCCGAAGAGGCAAAGGTCGCCCTGACCGTCCTCGAACGCGGGGCGGCGGGGGTCCTTCTTACGACCGACGATCCGGCGGAGATCCGGCGGGTGGCGAGCGTGATCGCCAGCGCCGGCGCACCCGTCCCCCTCGTCCCGTTCGAGGTGACCCGGATCGTCCCCGTCGGGATGGGGGACCGGGTCTGCGTCGACACCTGCTCGATCCTCACCGACGGGGAAGGGATGCTCGTCGGCAACACCTCCTCGGCGTTCCTGATGGTCCACCCCGAGACCCTGGAGAACCCCTACGTGGCGCCGCGCCCGTTCCGGGTGAACGCCGGGGCGGTCCACGCCTACATCCTCCTCCCCGGCGGGAAGACCGCATACCTCGCCGACCTTGCGGTGGGGGATAAGGTGCTCGTCGCGGAGCATACCGGCCCGACCCATGACGCGGTCGTCGGCAGGGTGAAGATCGAGCGCCGCCCGCTCCTCCTCGTCGAGGCGAAGGCCGGCGATGCGACGGTGAGCCTGGTCCTCCAGAACGCCGAGACGATCCGGCTCGTCAGGCCTGACGGGACGGCCGTATCGGTCGCCGCCCTCGCGGTCGGCGATACGGTGCTCGGCAGCGTCGCAGAGGGCGGGCGGCACTTCGGGGTCGCCGTCAAAGAGACGATCCTGGAGAAGTGACGGGAATGCTTGCAGGCATCATCGGCGGCACAGGGCAGATGGGGCGGTTCTTTGCCGGGGTCTTTGAGGCGGCCGGGTGGGAAACGATCGTCTCCGGGAGAAAGACCTCCCTCACCGCCCGCGCCGTCGCGGAGACGGCAGATATCGTCATGGTCTCGGTGCCGATCCGCGCCACCGTCGGGGTGATCCGGGAGGTTGCGCCGCTCCTCTCAGATGAACAGGTCTTCTGCGACCTCACCTCCCTCAAGGTCGAACCCGTCCGGGCGATGCTCGCCTCCCGTGCGGAGGTGATCGGCCTCCACCCGATGTTCGGGCCGGGCGCCGCGTCGCTCCGGGGCCAGACGATCGTCGCCACCCCGGCCCGGTGCAGCCCGGAGACCCTTGAAGGACTCTTATCCGTCTTCAGCGACCAGGGGGCGACGATCACCCTCTCGACACCCGAAGACCACGACCGGATGATGGCGGTGATCCAGGGGCTCACCCACTTCGGCACGCTCGCAAAAGCGGAAGCCATCCGCCGGACCGGCACCGACGTCGCGGAGACACTCCGGTTCACGAGCCCCGTTTACCGGATCGAGATGGGCCTCGTCGGACGGCTCCTCGCCCAGGATGCAGGGCTCTACGGCGATATCCTGCAGATGAACCCGGCCGTCCCGGAGGTGCTCGCCAGGTTCGAGGAGGCTGTCCGGACCCTCCGCGAGATCGTCGAGTCCGGGGACGACGAGCGGTTCCAGGCATTCTTTGCCGAAAACGCCGGCCATTACGCCTCATACCTCGAGGCTGCGACGGAAGAGACGGACGACCTCATCAGCCACGTGGTGAGCCGATGACCGTCGCAACACTCGGGCCGGCCGGGACGTTCAGCCACGAACTCGCGGTCAGGCTCTACGGCGGCGATATCGAACTCCTGCCGACGATCCGCTCGATCATCGGGCGCGTGGCGGCCGGCGGAGCGAAAGGGCTCGTACCGATCGAGAACTCGGAGGCCGGCGGCGTCGGGGAGACGCTCCAGGGGCTGATGGAGTTCGACGTCTCGATCACCGGAGAGGCATACATGCCCGTCCGGCACCACCTTGCGGCCCGGGGGGACCCCGCACGCCTCTCGGTCATCTACGCCCACCCGCAGACGCACGAACAGTGCTCCGTCCTCCTCGACCATCTCGGGGTGGAGGTCGTGCATACGAGCAGCAACGCGGCAAGCGCGATGGCGATGCAGAAGGACGAGCACGCCGGCGCGGTCGTCTCGGAGACGGCGGCACGGATCTACGGCCTCACGCTGGCCCTCCGGGACCTTCAGAACAGCAGGGAGAATACCACCCGGTTCGTGGAGATATCCGCTCTCCCTCGCGGGATTGCGGGAGCCACGAAGTGCAGCCTCCTCGTCGACCCCGAGACCGACCGGGTCGGGCTCCTTGCCGATATCCTCGGGGTCTTCGCCCGGCGCGGGATCAACCTGACCCGGATCGAATCAAGGCCGTCCCGCCGGGGCATCGGGAGGTACATCTTCTTCATCGACCTCGAGGTCTCCGGAGGCTGGCGGGAGGCAAAGGAAGAACTCAAGGCCATGACCACCGTCAGAGAACTCGGGTGCTACGCCCGCATGGAGGTGCCGATATGATCGTCAGGGTATCCCGGACAGGCCCGGTCGACGCAACGTTTGCGGCGCCGCCCTCAAAGAGTTACACCCACCGGGCGCTGATTGCGGGAGCGCTCGCCTCGGGAAGAACGCGGATAGAAGAGCCGCTCCGGGCGGCCGATACGGAGCTGACCGCCCGGGGGCTTGAAGCCCTCGGGGTGCCGCTCGAATGGCTGCCGGGGGAGATCACCGTCGCCGGCTGCGGCGGCACCTTCCCCACACCGGGAGAGGTAACCATCGACTGCGGGAACTCCGGGACGACGCTGCGGCTCCTCACCTCGGCGGCGCTCCTCGCCCGGCACCCGGTGGTGCTGACGGGGAGTGCACGGATGCTCGAGCGGCCGGTCGGCCCCCTTGCCGGAGCGCTCCGGGCCCTCGGGGGCGACGTCGCGTTTGCCGGCGAGCCCGGCTACCCGCCCGTCCGCATCTCCGGCAGGCTCCGGGGCGGGAAGACGGCGATCGACGGGAGCATCAGCAGCCAGTTTGCCTCATCCATCCTGATGGCGGCGCCGTACGCAGACGAGGACGTGGAACTCACGCTCCCGGCGATTCCGGCCTCGCGGTCCTACCTCGACGTGACCGCGGACGTGATGCTCCGGTTCGGCGCCCGGCTCGAACGACGGGGCTACGAGTGGTTCCGGGTAGAGAGCGGGGCAGCCTACCGGGGACGGGGCTACCGGATCGAGGGGGATTACTCATCAGCATCATACCTCTTCGCGATCGCGGCCGTCTGCGGCGGGAGGGTCGCGGTCACGGGCCTCTCCCCGGCATCGGTCCAGGGGGACCGGCGGTTCCTCGACGCCCTCAAGGCGATGGGGTGCCGGGTGACCTCCGGAAGAGACGCGGTGACGGTGGAGCGGACGGGCGACCTTCGGGGTATCGAGATCGATATGTCCTCGTCCCCCGACACCGTCCAGACGCTCGCGGCTGTGGCGGCGGTAGCAGGGTCGCCGACGACGATCACCGGCACGGCGCACCTGCAGTACAAGGAGAGCAACCGCGTCGGGGTGACGGCGGAGACCCTCCGGCGGATGGGAGCAGGCGTCGAGGTCACGGAAGACTCCCTCACGATCACGCCCGCGCCCCTCCACGGGGTGGCTGTCGACCCGCACGACGACCACCGGACGGCGATGGCGTTCGCCGTACTCGGCCTCGCGGTCGGAGGGATGGCGATCCTTGAACCGGAGTGCGTGGAGAAGTCCTTCCCCGGGTTCTGGGAGGCGCTTTACGGGGTGGGGCTGCTGTGAAGGTCGCCCTTATCGGCTTTCGGGGGACCGGGAAGACCTCGGTCGGGCGGATCCTCGCGAACCGTCTCGGGGTGCCGTTCTACGACACCGATGCGCTGATCGAGCGCCGGGCGGGGATGCCAATCCCTGAGATCTTCCGCCGGGCCGGGGAGGCGCACTTCCGTGCTCTCGAGCGGGAGGTGATCGCGTCGCTCCGGACGGCGGAGGGTGTGATTGGCACCGGCGGGGGAGCGGTGTGTGATCCGGCAAACGTCGCCGACCTCCGGTGGCACGGCAGGGTCTATCTCCTGACCGCCGCACCCGGGATCATTCACGAGCGGATCGCCGGAAGTGACCGGCCGGGGCTGACCGCTCTCCCCCCAGAAGAGGAGGTGCACACGCTCCTTGCCCGACGAAAAGAGGCCTACCTCGGTGCGGCCGACGCCTGCATCGATACCGGCGCCTGCACGCCGGACGAGGCTGCCGAGATCATTCTAGGACAGATCCATGGAAAGAGCGTCCGCTCCCGCGATGAACGGCGCGAGCGGGATAACCTCCTCTCGAAGTTCGGACTTGAGACCGTCCGGGAGATGGTTGAGCGCGATCCGGGTCTCATGGTATGCGGCATCGCCGGGAACCCCTGCGCCCATAGCAAGAGCCCGCTCCTCTACAACCGGCTCTTTGAACGCTTTGGGATGCACTACCATTACACCCGCTTCGAGTGGCCGGATGCGGGAGTCATCATCCACCTCGCCTCTCTCCTCCCCCTGAAGGGCTTATCCGTCACCATCCCGTTCAAGGTCGATGTGATCCCCTACCTCGACGAGATCGACGAACACGCCGCAGCGATCGGGGCGGCGAACACCATCGTCCGGTGCGGCGGGAGGATGTACGGCCACAACACCGACTGGCTGGGGGTCCGGATCCCGCTCGCCCACCGGCGGGGCGGCCGGGCGGTGGTGCTCGGCGCCGGCGGGGCGGCGGCAGCGGCGGTCTACGCCCTTTGCTCGCTCGATATGGACGTCACGGTGCTTGCCCGGACAGCGGACGCGGCACGGAGGCTCGCGGAGCGCTTCAACTGCCGGTGGGGGAGTCTGGAAGAGTTCAAGGGGGCCGACGCCGATGTAGTGGTACACGCAACCCCGGTCGGGATGGAGCCCGACACCCGGAGCCTGCTTGCCGCGGACGACCTCGAGCGCGGGACGACGGTCTTCGACCTCGTCTACACCCCGCCGGAGACGCCGCTCATCCGGGCGGCGCGTGAGGCCGGGTGCGAGACGATACCCGGCACGGAGATGTTCGTCCACCAGGCGGTGGAGCAGTTCCGGTTGATCACCGGGATTCGCGTCTCGCCCGCGCTGGTTCGGGAGATGCTTGCATGAACACGTTCGGGAGAAACTTCAGGTGCACGACGTTCGGCGAGAGCCATGGGTTGGCGGTGGGCGCGGTCGTCGACGGCTGCCCGCCCGGCATCACCCTCGCGGAGGCGGATATCCAGCCCTATCTCGACCGCAGGCGGCCGGGGAAGAGCCCGCTCGAGTCCGGCCGGCAGGAGGCCGACCGGGTTGAGATCCTCTCGGGGATTTTCGAAGAGAAGACGACCGGCGCCCCGATCGCGCTCGTCGTCAGGAACCGGGACGTCCGGTCGGAGGACTACGACGCGCTCCGGGACGTCTTCCGGCCGGGGCACGCGGACTACACCTGGCAGGCGAAGTACGGGCTCCGCGACCACCGCGGCGGCGGGCGGAGTTCGGGAAGGGAGACCCTTGCCCGGGTCGCGGCGGGAGCGGTGGCGGTCCGCTGCCTTGCACCCTGCGGGATCGCGATCAGGGGGAGGGTCGTCGAGGTGCACGGAGCAACGGAGCCGGCGGCGATGGAAGCAGAGATCCGCGCCGCCCGGGATGCGGGAGACTCCGTGGGCGGGATCGTCGAGGTGACGGCCTCCGGGTGCCCGGCAGGCCTCGGGGACCCGGTATTCGGGAAGCTTGACGCAGCCATCGCCGGGGCGATGATGGGGATCGGTGCGGTGAAGGGCGTCGAGCTCGGCGAGGGGTTCGGCGCCGCCCGGCTCCTCGGGAGCGAGATGAACGATCCGATCACCGAAGCCGGGTTTGCAAGCAACCACGCCGGCGGCGTCCTCGGCGGGATCAGCACCGGGCAGGATATCGTCGTCCGGCTTGCCGTCAAGCCGACGCCCTCGATACGCAAGCCGCAGCGGACCGTCGATACCGCCGGGAAGGAGCGGGAGATATCGGTCGAAGGGCGGCACGACCCCTGCATCGCGCCGCGGATCGTCCCGGTCGCGGAGTGTATGCTCGCGATGGTTATCCTGGACGCAATGCTCGAGCAGGGGAAGTACCGAGAGTGGGCGTAACAGCCGATGGGACCGGTTCCTGAAGAAATGGGGAAGGGAGCCGGGGTTCACATTCCCTGCGAAGCGTCGCTGTATCTAGCGATCGAGATTTCAAAACCAACGGATTTCGAGTTAAGCCCGGTGCAGTGGACCGTGGGGACTGCGCACCTTCGGCCCGTCGCCAGTCCCAGGCCTCCGGTCTTCCCCAGCGATGTCCCGTAGGGGCATCGCCTATCGCCACGCACTGCCCGCCCCCCAGGGGGGGCGGGAGGAGCGCGAAGCGCGGGCGGTGGGGGGTATAAACAAGTAGCGCTTCACGAGACAGGGGAGGGGGGCATGCCCCCTTCGAAGAACGAAGTTCTTCTCGTGTTCGCTACGCTCACACCTCGAAACTCTTCGAGTTTCTCATGCTCACTCCGTTCGCACCTCGCACCTTCGGTGCTCAAGCTCTGCTCCTTCGGAGCATCGCACTCCCCATCAGCCCCTCCCCCAATGGCGATAAGCGGCTGGCCGAAGGTGCGACGTTCCAGCGGAATGCGACTGCCCATAAGGGCAGGAGTATGAGCACCAATAGGTGTGAACGGAGCATGAGAAGCCGTCAGGCTTCGAGTCCGGAGCTTGAGAAACCTGAAGGGTTTCGGACAGGGGTTCGAGAAGACCGGAGTTTGAGCACCGTGAGGTGCTGAGAACGGAGCTTGAAAACAGTGCCCGGGAAAACGTTAAGCACCACGATTCGTGGTCCTTTCCCCAGGTCCCGCCATCACCGGACCAGGTGCGTGGTCACCACCTTCTTCGCCGCGTCGTGGAGCCTGCCGTCGCCGGTCACCAGGCAGGTCCTGGACTGGACCGTAGCGGCAACAAAAAGGGCGTCGTAGATTGTAATCCCGTGGCTGCACGCCAGATCGTATGCCGCGGGCACCAGGTCACGGGCCGGTACCACATGGCAGGTCTCCCGGATGAATGCCTGAGAGTCGGCCAGGCTGGACCTGATGATATCCGGGTTCTGGCCGGAATGGCGAACCCGTTTCCAGGCAACGTTTGCAACCTCGACATATGCGAGATCGACCGTGGTACAATCGTGGCCCTCCACGATCTCGATTGCTCTCTCCGTGATCCCCTCCGGGAAGAAGACGGCTGCGATGATGCATGAGTCCAGCACAACGCTATCGGGCATTGCGATCCTCCCGGATCAGGTCCGCGGCAGGGGGTCCTTCGCTCAGGGAGCGATGGGCTTCCCGTGCCCGTGCCAGGAGCTGGGCCTTGCGTCTTCTCCGTACCGACCGCTCGATGAAGGCACGAAGCTCGTCCTGCCATGTGGGATCGTCCAGTTCATCGATCATCTTCCGGACCCGGGAGTCAATGCGGATACTGTAAACAGAAGTTGTAGACATAATTTCATGTATACAGTTCCGGCATATAAACGTTGAGAGCCTCCGGGGAAAGACCGCGTGCAGACCCGGCGGGATTGCTGCAACATTGGTGAAAGGGGACCGTGAGACCCCCCCTCACTTCAGCAGATCCGCAATCTGCCGCATCTCCCGTATATGGTACTGCCCCTCGGCCGTCGGGGTGCCAGCATGGCTGAACGTGAACTCCGACCCGAAGAGGGGCAGGATTGCGCGGGCGTAGCGGAACTCGGCGCCCATGATGCTCGTGCAGATGGGCTTCTGGGCACGGAAGGTAAACATGACGAGTTCGAAGAGATCCTCCCGGGTCCGGGGTTTCACGACGATCTTCGGTATATCGCCGTAGGACCTGAGCATCTCCTCGATCCTCCCGAGCTCCGGCGGGGTGGGCATCTCGTTTGTGTGCAGCGACGCGAGGATCTGGACCCCCTGGCTCTTGATGAACGGCGCGTGATCCCGGTACCGTGCCTCCACATCCACGATATCGACGTACCTCGCTATCGGCCCGACGATCCGGGCCCAGAGATCAACATCGCCGACAAACCGCCCTCCCTCCTCTCTGCTCCTGAGCGTGGCAATCAGGGGGATGGCGGTCTTCTCCCGGATAGCACGGACCTGGTCCAGCGGGTCTCCCTCCATCCGGTCGAGCCTGACCTCGATGAATGTCGGGTTGTACTCCGCCACCTCATCGATAACGCCGGCATTCTCCACAGAGACGACGATCTTCATACTTACCGGATGTATTCCTGCCCTATCACTTAAAAGTCTGCCTGCGGCCGTTATGGATCGGGGGCGGCTCCTGTCTCCGTCATTTTCCCACCGCACCGTAGCGCTCCAGCATGGCGGCGACCGTCCCGTCGAAGACACCCGGGAGCCGTTCCCGGAGCCCCTTCACCCCGACCTCCGTGACACCGCCGCCGGTCGCAACCTCGTTGATCAGATCCCGGGGTGCCTCGCCGGTCTCCCGGAGGTAGGCGGCCGTGGCCGCGACCGTCTCCGTCGTCAGGACCAGCGCCTCCTCCGGCAAAAGGCCGCTTGCACGGGCCGTCGCCCCGGCAAGCTCCTCGATGACGACGGCAAGCAGCCCCGGCCCGCAACTCGAGAGAAGGGTGGCCGCCGGGAGGTTCACCTCATCGACAGGCACTATGTTTCCGATGGACGAGAAGAGCCCTTCGACACGGAGAGCATCGTGCATACCCACCTGCCGCCCGTGGCAGACCAGCGTCGTCCCCTGCCCGACTGCGGAGGTGACCGTGGGCACGACCCGGGTGACCGATCCCGGGAACAGTCCCTCGAAGTCCTTAAGGCTGATGCCTGCGGCAAGCGAGACGATATGCTCGTCCCCGTCCATTACGGGGACAATCTCGGTGAGAACGCCGCGCGTCTCCTGCGGCCTGACGGCGAGGATGATGAGCCGGCACTGGCGGGCGAGTTCCCTGTTCGTTGCGGCGATGCCGATTCCCGGCCATGCGGCGGCGCATGCGTCCAGACTCTCCCGGCTCCTCGACGCAACCACGACCTCGTCGGGGCTGAGCGCACCGGATGCGCAGAACCCGTTCACCAGCATGCTGCCCATATGCCCATAGCCGATAATTCCCACACGATTCATATCAGGCCTCCTCTTCACATCGCCCTTCTGCCAAAAAAGGATACCCGCTCCCGCCGGGGTGGAGTATATAGTCCGGCGGGGCGAACGGTACGAAGCAGATGCCGCACGATCACCATCAGAGGTCCGGGTTGCCGGAACTGCTTGCGCCGGCCGGGTCGCCGGAGGCCCTGGCAGCAGCGGTTGCCGCCGGCGCCGACGCCGTCTACCTTGCCGGGAGGCGTTTCGGGGCCCGGCACTACGCGGCGAACTTCTCCGACGAGGAGCTCCGGTCCGCCGTCGATTACGCGCATCTCCGGGGCGTCAGGGTCTATGTCACCGTGAACACCCTCATCCGGGACGCCGAACTTCCCGACGTGGCCCGCTATCTCCTCTGGCTCTACGAGTCCGGGGTCGATGCCGTCCTGGTGCAGGACGCCGGGGTGGCGTTGCTCGCCCGGGAGACGGTCCCGGACCTCCCCCTCCACGCCTCAACCCAGATGACGGTCCACAACCGCGAAGGCGTGGTCCGGGCGGCACGGGAGGGGTTCTCCCGCGTGGTGCTGGCGCGGGAACTCACCCTTGCGGAGATCGAGGATATCGCGGCCGATGCAGAGGCGCAGGGGGTAGGCATCGAGGTCTTCGCCCACGGAGCGCTCTGTTACTGCTACTCGGGCCAGTGTCTCCTCTCCTCGGTCATCGGGGGGCGGAGCGGAAACCGCGGGATGTGCGCCCAGCCGTGCAGGAAGCCCTACCGGCTCGTGACCGCCGGGACGGACGAGTACGGGCGCCCGAAAGAACTCCGGGCCGTGCCGGGCGTTGACCGCTACCTGCTCTCGACGCGCGATCTCTCGGTATACCCGCACCTCGGCCGCCTCGCACGTGCACCGGTGGCGTCGCTCAAGATCGAGGGAAGGATGCGCTCGGTGGAGTACGTCGCCACGGTGACGGCCATCTACAGGCGTGCTCTCGACGCGATCGCCGGCGGGGAAGACTGGTCGCCCTCGCGGGAGGATATGCAGGACCTTGCGCTTGCGTTCAACCGGGAGTTTACGGAGGGCTACATCCTCGGCACCCGCGATATCATGGCCCGTGACCGGCCCGGGAACCGGGGCATCCTGCTCGGTACGGCCATTGGCTACGACCCGCGGCGGCAGGAGGCGGCCGTGCGTCTTGCCGGCGATCTCGTGCCGCGTTCCGGTGACGGGCTTGCCTTCTGCACCGACGACCCCGACCGCGACACAGGAGCGGTCGTTCGCGGCACGCCCGCCGTCCGCCGCGGCATGGTGCAACTTTCCGTCCCCGCGCCCGTCAGTGTCGGCGCCCGGGTCTTCCTGACGAAGAGCGCGGACCTCGAGGAGCGGGCGAAGCGGATCATGGAAAGACCCCTGCAGCCGTTGCCGCTCGACGTGACGGTCGTCTGGGAGGACGGGACGCCCTGCCTGGAGGCGGTCGTCGACCCGCTCCGGGTGCATTACCGCCCGGATCTCGTGATGGAGCCGGCACGGAGCCGGCCGCTTACCGAAGAGCAGATCGCGGAGCAGCTGACAAAGACCGGCGGGACGCCGTTTGAGATCCGGAACCTGACGCTCCGCTACCCGGGCGGGCTCTTTGCACCACTTAGCGAGTTGAACCGGATCCGGCGGACATTCCTGGAGAAGGTCGGGGAGGCCGTGCTTGCCGCACGCCGTCCCGGGCCGGATGCGGTGCGGGCGGCCCGGGAACGGGCCAGGACGGCTATCGCCGGGCTGGAGCGGCCGGCGGGGTCGGGAAGAGAAAGACGGCTTCCGTCGGTCTCGGTCTACGCCAGTACCCTCGAAGAGGCAGAGGCCGCCGTCCGGGGCGGCGCCCGCACCGTTTACCTGGAGGTCTCCACGCCCGGCACTCTCGAAGAGGCCGCCGCCGTCTGCCGGGAGAGGGGTGCTGACCTCGTCTGGAAATGGCCGTCGATCACCCGGCGCACCTTCCTCGACGCTGCAGTACCCCTCCTCCCGTCGCTCTGCGATGCGGGCGTCCGCGGGGTGATGGTGAGCGGATTGGGCGCCGCGGACGCGGTGCAGCGGGCTGAACCCCGGATGGCGCTCTACGGTGCCGCCGGGCTGAACCTCTGGAACCACCGCGCCGCCGCGGAATTCGCACCGCTCTTCCTGCGGTGCACGGCCTCCCCCGAACTCCCGGCCGACGACCTTGCCGGGCTTGCGGCCCTGGCCGGGGATACCCCAGAACTCGAGATGCTGGTGCAGGGCAACCTCGAGGCGATGGTAACCGAGGACAGGCTCGCGGCGGCCGCCGGAGAAGGGTTCCTGGGCCTCCAGGACGGGCGAAACCGTGTCTTCCCGCTCCGGTGCGACGGCGAGGGGCGGACTTACATCGCAAACGCCGTCGAGACCTCTCTCATCGACCGCCTGCCCCGGATAACCGCGATGGGCATCGACGCCGTCGCCATCGACGCACGGGGGCGGGGGCCGCGATACGCAGCGGAGATGACCCAACTCTACCAAACGGCGATCGATGCCGCGGCCCGGGGAGAGACCCGTGCCCTTCCCGGGCTCAAGGACGAGGTGAAACGGCGGGCGCTCGGCGGCATCACCGGCGGGCACTTTGTCCGGGGGATTGAGGAGTAAGGGGCGTCATGTATGCCGTTATCATGAGATAACTACCCGAACCGGACGGCTAAACCCGGCATTAGCGAGACGTAAAAATAGCAGGAGTTAAATCATTCCCTCAAAATCTACTCTTTTGTAACGCCTTTATATTTTCCACCGCTCTTTTTCCCACTGACTATACGCCCGCTGTCTGAATCACGCTTGTAATGAATCCCCGTGTTGGGATTCTCGAATTGGGTTTTCCCTCTGACTGCTCCCTTACGGTGTCCACGACCTGTATTTGTCGCCATCAGAATCACCTGATAATTAATTAATTTTTCTAATTATTATGCCTATCTAATCGAATATAACCGAAGATCTTAAATGTAAATTCTACAAATAGCCACATGAGAGGATATGGCGCGCGACCCTTTTGATTTTAAGATCCCGAACAGCAATTTGTTTGGATTTGACACCAAAACGACAACAACACGAGCATCTTGTCCAAAAGCTGTCAAGGAGGCTGTTTGGCGCAAGTATAATGGGGAGAAGATGAAAGGGAAATGTTACGTTTGTGATAAGGAAATTACGTTCACAAGTTTTGAGGTAGGGCATAATAAGGCCGCGTCGAAGGGCGGTGAATGGACTGTCGCGAATTGTCGACCGTTGTGCAGGACATGCAATAGATCGATGGGAACGATGTCCATCGAATCGTTCAAAAAAAAGCACTTTTCGAGTCCCAAACTAAAAACGAAGAAAGCAACATCAAAAAGAACCACGACAAAAAAGAAGAAATGAAATGTGATCTATGCTGTGAAATTTTGCCCAAAAACGCCATTACCGGGAGGGGGACACCCCCTCCCGGACCCTCCCCCGAATGGCAATACTCTATGGAAAGCCATTTCACCCTTCTGGCTCACGATATGGCTCAGGTGGCGGATACCTGAGAGGTAAGGGCTCCGATTAGGGTATGCCGAAGGTTTGGAGATCTTTTTGGGATGAACTCAATTATAATATATGGGGTTCTTCCATCTCACGCGAAGTCGCGAAGGGGGATTGGGATAGCAATCAATTTCTTCGCGGCTTCGCGTTCTTCGCGTGAGACGACGTTACGTGAAATCTTGAAGGAGATAATCACTATATATTTCAGGTGAAAGAATCCTGGGGTTTAAGTGCTCTGATTAGGATATGTCGAAGGTTCAGAAATCTTTTCGGGACGACCTCTGGTATTAATAACCACAATGATAAATAAGCAAACTACTCAAAGCAGATAACGCTGATGTTTGGTATGTATCCGTCTATTATGAGGTTATGAATATGGATTCCCCGTTCGTTCTGGTCAATCTCAAGACCTATCAGGAAGGCATGGGCAGCAACGCTCACCGGATCGCCGCTGCGGCCGAGACCGTGGCAAAAGAGAGCGGAGCCGTCATCGGTATCGCGCCGGCCTTCACCGAGCTCCACCCGATGAGCCAGCACTACGCGATTCCGGTCTACGCCCAGCATATCGACGCGATCACGCCCGGTGCCCATACCGGCTATATTCTCCCCGAAGCCGTCCGGTCGGCGGGCGCACGGGGCACCCTGATCAACCACTCCGAGCGCCGCCTCACCCTGGCCGATATCGACGCCTGTGTCGAGATCGCCCGGAGGCTTCACCTCGAGTCGGTCGTCTGCACCAACAACGACTCCACCAGCGCCGCCGCCGCAGCGCTCGGCCCCGACTATGTAGCGATCGAGCCCCCGGAACTGATCGGGAGCGGGGTCTCGGTCTCGAAGGCCGACCCGGGCATCATCGAGCGGTCGGTCAACGCCGTCAGGACGGTGAACCCGGACGTGAACGTCCTGACCGGGGCCGGCATCCAGTCGGGCGAGTGCGTAAAAATTGCCGTCGACCTCGGAACCTGCGGCGTTCTCCTCGCCTCAAGCGTGGTCAAGGCCGACGATCCCGAAGCGGTCCTCCGGGACCTGGTCTCGCTGCTCTAAAAATCAGGTAATCAATGATATCAGGTCGTGCTTGGTGATCACGCCCTGCACCTTCCCCTTCTCGAGCACGATGATCGCGTGGCTGTGGTGCAGGAGATGGACGACCGTATCGATGGACGCCGTCGGAGGAACCGTCGGGAAACCGGGCTCCATATAATCCTGCACCAGCTTCCGGTGCGTCTGGTGGAGTCCTCCTTCTTCCATGGCGTTCATGATTGCCGACTCGGATATGCACCCGACCGGCACGGCGTTCTCGAGCACCGGCAGCTGGGAGATGCCGTTTTTGCCCATGATCTCGACGGCACGGCTGACGGTGTCGTTCGGGGCGACGGAGAGCACGGGGGTGTGCATCACGTCGGCCGCCGTGATTGTCGAGTGCTCCGCTGCCCGCAGGACTTCCACGATCCTCGCAAGCGTGCTCACCCTCGGGTCCACGCTGCCTGCCTCGATCCGCGCGACCATGGATTGGCTGATTCCGGCCATACGGGCAACATCTGCCTGCTTTAAGCCCATTCGAAGCCGTTTTTCCCGCAGTTCCGCCGGGGTGGGTATCTCCATCTTATTACTATTAGTAATTTTTTTACATATATATTTGCCTGTAGGCACTGGAGAGGTTAATATACCCCGGATGCATGGGGAGAGTATGGCCGTAACAGAGGAGGAGCAGCAGACCGTCCTTGCAAAGGTCAGGGATATACTCTCGACCTACTATACCCGGGATGCCGTCCGGAGCGAACTGGAGGCCCTCGGTTTCGACATCAAAGCCGAGCACGGGGACGTCATATCCATGGAGAACGCACCCGCCGAGATCTTCGTCCAGCTCTTCATGAACGAACGGGGCGACGTCTTCGACTCACACGTCGTGACGTTTGAGGAGATCGAGCTGAAACCAAAGGGTGGTTGAACTATCATAAAAGCGTTTCATAGTGAAGAGTGGGAGGAGTAAGCCTCCTTCTGTTCAGTGCGGCATTCAGCTACGCGCCATACCTGGGCGGATACCAGACGATCCATATGCCCGATTCTGGCTTGCACCCGCAGGGATTCACCGTTTCATCGTATCCCGCCGCTACGTTCAACGAAGTGCGCCGAAACCCGCGCCGCTCGCCCCCCGGACGGGAGGCTCGGTCGTTTCATCACTGACGGCGGGCCGTGTCGTTTCTGTGTCATTGCCGTGACTCTCGCCACCCGCACTTGCATGCGGCTACGTGTCTGGCCGGTGGGAGGACTTTCCTCAGCAGCACAGGATGTGCCACCGTCGGCCGCACTCTCCCTCTCCCTTATAATATTTTGTGGTGAGAATATAAAGCCGTACGGGTACCCCGCCCGGGCTCACCCCCGCCGCCGGGCACCGTGGACCTCCCGTACGAGGGTTTTCGAACAGACCGCGCATATCCCCACCACCGGGATAGATTTATATACCGGTTCCCGGGTCTTACCATTGGCGTTACCATGGGGGGGAGCGAGGCCTATACACACCTGGAGCTTGCGGCGATCTTCGCGGCGTTCGTTGCCGTCACCACACTCTTCTCGCTCGTCTCGCTCGGAGCGAGCTTCATGGACATCGGTTCCTCATCTGATCCTGGTGCATACCCGTTCCTGATCGCAGGTGAACCGCATCTTGCACCGGTCGGGGAAGTCACCGGCTCCTTGTCGTTCTATGGATTCCCCGGCAGGGGCATAGATACCCATTCCTTCCGCGTCGTCCATACCGGAGAGGACGGGGCCGTAGACCTCTCCCGGACCACCGTGACGGTCATGGCAGGAACCTACCTCGAGATCCTCGCGCCATCCACGGACCCCGCACCGGGGCCGGGAACGTGGTCGGCAGCACTGCCCCGGGGCGGCACCCTCCTGTTCCCCGGAGAAGAGGGCACGATCCGGCTCTGCCTCGACCGTCCAATCCCTGCCGGCGAGACCCTGACTGTTCTGGTGCGTCCCGAAGGCAGCGCACCCTGCTCGATCGCCGGGCCGATCCCGAATCCTGCGGCCGACGCTGACGCTCTCTCTTCTCCTGAGAAAGACTAAAAGTATTCAATATCATACGACCCATTTTGATGGAAATGCTGACCCCGGAAGAAGGCAGAACGGCAGTTCGTCTGGCACGTAAGGCCATCGAGAAAGCCGTCGACGGCAAACGGACGGAACTCCCCGCGCTCTCCCCGATCTTTGGGGAGAAGCGCGGTGTCTTCGTCACGATCAAGCGGCAGGGGCGTCTCCGCGGATGTATCGGCCTCCCATACCCGATCAAATCGCTCGGCGACGCGATCCTTGAAGCGGCCGTATCGGCTGCTCTCGAGGACCCCCGGTTCCCGCCGGTATCGCGGTCGGAACTCGCCGACCTCGACCTCGAGGTGACGGTGCTCACGCCTCCCCGGCCGCTCGAGTGCCCGCCGGAAGAACGGCCCGGCTGCGTCGAGGTCGGGAGGCACGGCCTGATCGTCAGCGGTCTCGGGACCGGAGGCCTCCTCCTCCCGCAGGTCCCGGCCGAGTACGGCTGGAGCAGCACTGAGTTCCTCGACCAGACCTGCGTCAAAGCCGGGCTCCGGCCCGGGTGCTGGAAGCGCGGTGATATCGCCGTGCAGGCGTTCGAGGGGCAGATATTCGAAGAAAAGGCGGTTTAACCCTAATGGCAATTACGTTTGAGGTCATACACAAAGATATCGCAGGAAGGGTCGGCAGGCTCAGGGTGAACGACAGGATCGTCCGAACGCCCGCGCTCCTCCCCGTCGTCAATCCCCACCTTCCCCTGATAACCCCCCGCGAGATGCAGGAGATGGGCGTCGAGGCGCTGATCACGAACGCCTACATATTCAGGCGGAGCACCGAATACCACGACCGGGCGCTCGCGGAAGGGCTTCATGGCGTCCTCGACTTCGACGGCGTCATCATGACCGACTCGGGATCGTTCCAGCTCTCCGTCTACGGGGAGGTCGAGGTGAGCAACCGGGACACACTCGAGTTCCAGCAGGCAATAAAAAGCGACATCGTCGTCCCCCTGGACATCCCCACCCCGCCGGACGCGGGCCGGGAGCGGGCGGCACGGGAACTCGCGGTCACGATGGAGCGGATCCGCGAGGCACAGGCGCTCTTCCCCGACGCGAACCTGGCAGCGCCGGTGCAGGGCGGCATCTTCACCGACCTCCGTGAGGAGGCGGGCCGCGCCGTCCGGGACCTCGGCTTTGCCTTCGCTCCCATCGGCGCCGTGGTGCCCCTGATGGAGAGTTACCGCTACAAAGAACTCGTGCAGGTCGTCCTTGCGGCGAAACGCGGCCTCTCCCCGGCGACCGCCGTCCACCTCTTCGGCGCGGGCCACCCGTCGATGTTCGCCCTCGCGGTCGCCATGGGCTGCGACCTCTTCGACTCGGCCGCATACGCCCTCTTTGCCCGGGAAGGGCGCTACATCACCCCGCACGGGAGCCTCAAGATCGACGAGCTCGCGGAACTCCCCTGTCCCTGCCGGGTCTGCCGCTCGATGACCGCCGACGAACTCCGGAAGTCCGAGGACCGGGAGCGGTTGCTCGCCCTTCACAACCTGCATGTCACCCTTGCGGAGATCGCCCGCATCCGGCAGGCGATCCAGGACGGGACCCTCTGGGAACTGTTGGACGAGCGGTGCCGGAGCCACCCGCGCCTGCTCGACGGCTACCGGGAACTCCTCGCCCACGCTGCGGAACTCGAACGCGACGATCCCGTCTCCAAGCGGCGGTTCTTCTACCGGGGTTCGGAGACCTGCCGGAGAACGGAGGTGCTCCGGTTCCACAGGATCATCCCCCGCATCCCCCTCGGCGAGCGGGTGCTGGTATCGTTCGACGGGCGGGAGGTCCCCGGGTTCGACACCGTCCTGAACTTCAAGCCGCCCTTCGGCCCCTATCCGGTGGAACTCGCCGAGACCTTCCCGGTCGGCCAGAGCGAGGTCCCGGAGTGGGACGACGACATGGTCCGGTCGGGGTGCGCAGGCATCCGGGCGCTGATGGAGGCGCACCCGGAGAAGCGGTTCGCCGTCCGGTGCGGTGAGGATTGGGTGCATCTCGTCCAGGAAGAGGTCCCCGATGCGGAGGTATTCCATGAGCAGGTATGAGGCGGTAAAGCGCGACGGCCTTGCGCGGATAGGGACATACGAGCACGAGGAGACGAGCGTATCCCTCCCCGCCGCCCTCGATACGGACGTCCTCTTCCCCACACTCCGCGAGCGTGCGCTCTCGAACGTTCCGCTTTTCGCGGACCCGGCGTTCGTCAGCAATTACTTCTCACCGGGGGAGGGGCAGCCGGTGGCCGTCCACCCGCTTGCCGCCTCGGCGGACTCCGGCGACTGCGTTCTGGTCGCGAACTGGCATACGGCGGAGAAAAACCCCCGGAATTACGCGGGATGGCTTGCTACCATAAAAGAGCGCCTTCCTCCGGACACCGCATGGTACGCCCCGGCCGCAGCGCTCCCCTCGACCGCCTGCCTCCTCGTCTACTCGGGCTTCGACCTCTTCGACTACCGGGCGGTCGACCTCGCCTCCGCGCAGAAGAAGTTCTGCCTCCCCGAAGGCGAGTTCCCTGCATCGCTGATGGAGACCGGGGTCTGCGGGTGCGAGGGGTGCCGGGAGGGCGACCTTCTCCGGCACAACCGTCTCGCGCTCGACCGCGAACTTGCTCTCGTCCGGCACTACGTCGAGGCGGGCAGACTCCGGGAACTGATGGAGGCCCGGTGCCGCACGGACGCCGCACAGGTCGGCATCCTCCGGTTCCTCGACCGCAACTACGCGTTTATGGAGCGTTCCCTCCCGGTGGCGCGGGCGGTGCCGATGCGGGCCAACACCGCCGAGTCGCAGAACCGGGCCGAGATCCGGCGGTTCGCCGACCGGGTGATCGAGCGGTTCATCCCGACCCGGACCGACGTCGCGGTCCTCCTCCCCTGCTCGGCGCGGAAGCCCTACTCGCTCTCCCGGAGCCACAAACTCTTCATGAACGTCGTGGACCGGCGGGCGCACGAACTGATCGTCACCTCGCCCCTCGGCCTCGTCCCGAGAGAACTCGAGCGGATCTACCCTGCCGGCCACTACGACGTGCCGGTGACCGGCTACTGGGACCGCGAGGAGTGCGCCTTCATCGCCGACATCCTCGCCCGCTACTTCGCCGCCCACCCCTACCGCAGGGTGATCGCCCACCTCGAGGGCGGCGCGCTCACGGTTGCAGAGATGGCGGCGGAAGCCTGCGGCATCGACCTCGAGGTGACCTGCGAGGGGCACCCGACGTCGCCGGAGTCTCTGCGTGCCCTGAATGCCGCCCTTGAGGGCGAACGCCGGATGCAGACCGATACCATCCGGGGCACGGTCTCCTGGCAGTTCGCGACCGATATCAACACCAAGGGCCTCCAGGTCCGGGGGAGGAGCATGCAGATGGCGGTGCTCCGCGGGAAGCAGCAGCTCTTCAGCATCGACCCCGGGACCGGGCTCTTCCGCCCGACGTTTGCCGGCTGGGATCTGATCCCGGAGGGCTACCGGGTCAGGATCGACGAGTTCGTCCCGCAGGGCGACGTCCTCGCCCCGGGGATCACGGGCTGCGACCCCCGGATACGGGAAGGCGACGAGGTTCTGGTCGAAGGCCCGCTCGCGATCGCCACCGGCCGGGCGATGATGGGAGCAGACGAGATGCTCCGGTCGAAGCGCGGGGTCGCGGTGCGGGTGCGGAAGGTGAATAAACTCGGGGAGTGAATGAGCCGGGGGATTCGCTTCCCCCTGGGCTCATGTTTTGTGGCGCTCAAATTTAGAATCATCGCGGTCAATTGTCTTTTGCGCCTGCGACGTTCAAGGGTTGAAACCGGCGAGCAAGGAAAAAGCCCGGTACAGTGGACCGTGGTGGATATCGCCATTGGGGGCGGGGCTGACGGGGAGTGCGATGGGCGGAATGCGACCGGTCGCTAGAGCGGGAGCATGAGCACCGAAGGTGCGAACGCCCGGAGCTCGACCACCGTCAGGTGGGAAGGGGGGAGCATCCCCCCTCCCCTGTCTCCACATACTAAAGGATTCCTGCAACCCCCACCCCGCCCGGCCTCCGGCCTCCTCACCCGCACCTTCGGTGCTCGAACTCTCGTCCTACAGACAGTCGTTCCCCGCCCCGGGGGGCGGGGGCAGTGCGTGGCGATAGCCGATGGAAATCCGTGTTACAGACACACGCGAGTAGCAGGAACTTTAACCCCGGCAGGAGGTCAAACACGTTCCTGATGCACACACCCTCAACCCGCCACACGAGCCCCCAACCAAAAAAGAACGGCAGGATTCCCTGCCTCTAAACCCAATAACCCTTACTTCCTCGGGACGAGCTTCACCGCCGTCCCGTAAGCGAGGAGTTCCGCCGCGGTCGCCATCGTCTGGGACGTCGTGAAGCGGATGTTTAGCACCGCATCAGCCCCGAGGTCGCGCGCGGCATTGGCCATCCGGTTGTAGGCCTCGGTCCGGGCATCGGTGAGCATCGATGTGTACTCCTCGAGTTCGCCGCCGACGAGGCTCTTCAAGCCCGCCATGACATCCTTGCCCACGTTCTTCGTCCGTACTGTGTTCCCAAAGACCACGCCGAGGATCTCCCCTACGGCGTAGCCCGGCACTTCTGCAGTCGTCGTCAGTATCATGCTTCGTTCACTCCCTGATTGGTTCGATGGTCTCCTCGCGCCCCCGCCAGATGATCAGCGCAAGGCCGATCACGATGAGCGGGACGCCGTATATGAGGAGGAACGGGAGCCCCAGGACCGCGATGATCGTGATCGCCGCGCCGATGGCGGTCAGGGCAATCCCCCAGAGTACCTGGCTCCGCATACCTATCTCTGTGGTGGATTAACGGATAATCGTTCGCGTTTTTTACTCCGGATCCGTGCTCACTCCGGCCGGCCATGGGTAGCATTCAAGGTAGAGGAGCTGCAGTAAAGAGGCAGAAGTCACAATATGTACGAAGCGTTAGATGCATTTTGACGTTGAGATGACCAACATCATCAGGAGTGAATCGGTTGTATACGATAGAATTAGCGACCAAACTCGCCGACCGGGTTTACGAATACTGGATACGTGCGCCGCAGGTGGCGCAGCACGCACGAGCGGGCCAGTTTATCATCCTGCGCCTGCACGAGGCGGGCGAGCGGATACCGCTCACCATCTCCGCGGTCAGGGGAGACGCCGTCCGGGTGATCTTCATGACCGTCGGCAAGACGACCGAGGAGCTTGCGACCCTCGGCGCGGGCGACAGCATCAGCGATGTTGTGGGACCGCTCGGCAAACCGAGCGAGATTGAGAACTACGGCACCTGCTGCGTCATCGGCGGCGGGGTGGGGATCGCGAGCACGCCCCTCATCGTAAAGGAACTGAAAGATGCCGGCAACCATGTCATCGGGATCATCGGTGCGCGCAACGCCGATCTCCTCATCCTCGAGGACGAGCTGCGGGAGATCTGCGACGAGTTCTACATCACGACCGACGACGGGAGCAAAGGCGTCCACGGGTTTGCAGCCGACGTCCTGAAGAAACTGCTTGAGGAGAGGAAGATCGACCGGGTCTGGATCATCGGCCCCGCCATCATGATGAAGGTCACCTCCGGCGCGACGGTGCCCTACGGCGTGAAGACCTACGTCAGCCTCAACCCGATCATGGTCGACGGGACGGGGATGTGCGGGTCCTGCCGGGTGACCGTCGGCGGCGAGACGAAGTTCGCCTGCGTCGACGGCCCCGAGTTCGACGCCCACCAGGTCGACTTCAACGAATTGATGCAGCGGCAGCGGATCTACACCGGGCAGGAGAAGGAGTCGCTTGAGCGGTTCGCGGAGCACCGGTGCCGGTGCGGCGAGGGGGACCACCACCATGCGTGACCGGCCGGCCGACGTCCGGATCAAGGACTTCAAAGAGGTCGACTGCGGCCTCTCCCCTGCCGAAGCCGTCGCAGAGGCGGAGCGCTGCCTGCAGTGCAAGAAACCCCTCTGCGTGAAGGGCTGCCCGGTCAATATCGACATCCCCACGTTCATCCGCAAGGTCGCGGACGGCAACTTTCCCGCGGCCGCACGGGCGCTCAAGGAGCAGAACATGCTCCCCGCCATCTGCGGACGGGTCTGCCCGCAGGAGACCCAGTGCGAGGGCGTCTGCATCCTCGGCAACAAGGAGACCCCGATCCGGATCGGTGCGATCGAGCGGTTCGTGGCCGACTGGGAGCGGGCAAACGACCCCACCCTTCCTGATGTGGCAAAACCGACCGGGAAGCGAGTGGCGGTCGTGGGATCCGGCCCGGCGGGGCTGACGGCTGCGGCCGAACTCGCCCGTGCCGGCCACGCCGTCACGATCTATGAATCGCTCCACGAGGCCGGCGGGGTCCTGACCTACGGCATCCCCGCGTTCCGGCTCCCGAAGGATGTCGTCAAGGCAGAGATCGACCAGGTGCTCGCCCTCGGTGTCCGGTTGAAGAAGAACTACCTCGTGGGACGAAGCATCAGCATCGACGAACTCCTCGGCTACGATGCAGTCTTCCTCGGGACCGGGGCGGGGCTCCCCGCGTTCATGGGCATCCCCGGGGAGAACTTAAACGGCGTCTACTCGGCAAACGAGTTCCTGACGAGGGTGAACCTGATGCATGCCGACGCGTTCCCGGAGTTCGACACGCCGGTCCTGCACGCCGCCCGCGTCGCGGTGATCGGCGGCGGCAACGTCGCGATGGACTCCGCACGGGTGGCCCGCCGCCTTGGCGCGAAGGTCTCATTGATCTACCGGCGGGGCGAGGATGAGATGCCGGCACGGAGGGCCGAGGTCCTGCACGCGAAGGAGGAGGGGATCGAGTTCCTGACCTGCACGAACCCGACCCGGATCCTCGGCGAGCAGTCCGTCACCGGCGTCGAGTGTGTGAAGATGTCCCTCTGCGACCTCGACGCGAGCGGCCGCCCGTCCCCGGAGCCGATCGAGGGGAGTGAGTTCACCCTCGACGTGGACATGGTGATCCAGGCGATCGGCACAAGCCCGAACCCGCTCCTCGTCTCCCTGATCCCGGGGCTCGAGCGCGCCCGGAGAGGCAACGTCGCCGTCGACGAGAACGGCCGGACGTCCATCCCCCACGTCTACGCCGGCGGGGACATCGCCACCGGCGCGGCGACGGTGATCGAGGCGATGGGCTCGGCGAAGAAGGCGGCCGCGGCGATCAACGCGATGCTGAAGGGAGAATAGTTACTTTTTTTCGTGGGGTTGAGCCGGGGCTTCTGCCAGGTAAAGCAGGATCCAGTCTATCCCTGCCTTTGAGGCACCGGTTCTCATTAGAGAACCTTGACGCCACCCCCACGTGCGTTAATCATCGAAACCGTTTGCTCTAACACACCTGCAGTTCCATCCGGGGTTGTGCTGAACTTACACAACTGAAGATTGTTCATCGCACCCCTACACGGATTTCCACTGGATATCGCCACTGGGGGAAGGGCTGACGGGGAGGGGGGAGCATCCCCCCTCCCCTGTCTCCACAATGATGCGGGAGTGTATCCCCCACCCCGCCCGGCCTCCGGCCTCCTCCCCCCCGAGGGGCGGGGGCAGTGCGTGGCGATATCCCCACGGTCCACTGTACAGGATTTTCTATTATATCGGCTGTCTTTTCAGCCGCTGTCGAAGGGGTCCACTCTTCTCGCGCAGCTCGATCCCAATCCCCCACCACGCCCAGCCCTTCCCTGTAGGAAATCCGTTGGACGGCATCCTCCAGAAACACGCAACATCACAACCCTTTACTCCCCGGCCGCCCCTAATTCCATTAAGCACCGCAGACAGGAGCCCCCATGCCCACCCCCAAAACCGCCGAGCGCCGGACCGTCCTCATCATCGCCACCCTCGCCGCGTTCCTCACCCCGTTCATGGGCTCGGCGGTGAACATCGCGCTCCCGTCCATCGCCGCAGAGTTCGCCCTCGACGCCGTATCGCTCAGTTTCGTGGCTTCTTCCTACCTCCTCGCGACCGCGATCTTCCTCGTCCCGCTCGGACGGTGCGCCGACATTTACGGGCGCAAACGGGTCTTCACCCTCGGGGTCGCGGTCTTCACCGCATCGGCCCTGCTCTCCGCGCTCGCGACGTCAGGGTCCGTGCTCATCCTCTTCCGGTTTCTCGAGGGCATAGGAAGCGCCATGATCTACGGCACCGGGGTCGCCATGATCACATCGGTCTTCCCGCCCGAGGAGCGGGGGCGGGCGCTCGGGATCAACGTCACCGCCGTCTACGTCGGCCTCTCCATCGGGCCGCTCCTCGGCGGCTACCTCACCGAGTTCCTCACCTGGCGGAGCATCTTCCTCACCAACATCCCGCTCGGGATCTACATCATCTACCAGGTCCGCCGCCACCTTGCCGGGGAGTGGGCCGACGCCTGCGGGGAACGGCTGGACATCGTCGGTTCGGTCTTCTACGGCGCGATGCTCCTTTTTGTGATATACGGATTCTCGCTCCTTCCGGGGCTTGCCGGTGTTGCGGCAATCGCCGCCGGCGTTGCGCTCTCCGTGACCTTCTATGCATGGGAAACACGGGTGGAAAGCCCGGTCCTCAACATCGGCCTCCTCACATCGAACCGGGCGTTCGCCTTCTCTAACCTCGCCGCCCTGATCAACTACGGCGCGACGTTTGCCGTCGGGTTCCTCCTCTCCCTCTACCTCCAGGTGGTCCGGGGGCTCGACCCCGGCGCCGCCGGGCTCGTCCTGATCACGCAGCCGGTCGTCCAGGCGCTCTTCGCCACCCCGGCCGGGAGACTCTCCGACCGGGTCGAGCCCCGGTACGTCGCCTCGGCCGGGATGGCACTCACCGCCGCCGGCCTCGCCCTCCTCACGCTTCTTTCCCCGGCCACCCCAATGGCCTGGATCATCGCAAGCCTCGTCCTCCTCGGGTTCGGGTTCGCCCTCTTCTCCTCCCCGAACACGAACGCCGTCATGAGTTCGGTCGACCGGTCCCTCTACGGCCTCGCCTCGGGGATGCTCGCCACCATGCGGACGACGGGGATGATGTTCTCGCTCGCCGTCGCCACCGTCACGTTCGCCCTCTTCATCGGCAGCACCCCGATCGGGCCGGAGGTCCAGGAGCCGTTCATGACGAGCCTCCGGGTGGCGTTCTCCTTCTTCGCCGTCCTCTGCACCGTCGGCATCTTCGCCTCGCTCGCCCGCGGCAGGGTGCGCAAATGACCGGCCCGGCCGTCACTCCGCAACACAGTAGACGTAGTAGACCCGGCGGTCGCCCTCCGTCACGACGTCCACCCCGTGCACCTCGCTCTCGAACCCGGGGAAGAGGGCGTCGAAGTCCTGCAGGGAGACGAGGTAGTCGACGATCGCCCGCGTGGCCGCCCCGCACCGCTCTCCCGGCATGATGACCGGGATACCGGGCGGGTAGGGCACGACCATCACCGCGACCGTCCTCCCCTCGAGTTCGCCCGCGGGCACCGGCGTCACCTCGCCCCGCACCAGGCGGCGGTAGGCCTCCGCCGGCGTCATCGCCGGTTCCGGCAGCGTCGCGTAGACGTTCCTGAGAATGCCGGTGATCGACTCGTCCCGCAGGTAGCCGTGCATCTCCCGGCAGAGGTCGGCGAGCCCCCGCCCGGCGTACCGGGCCGGGTAGCGGCGCACCAGGTCGGGGAAGACCTCCTCGAGCGGGCTGTTGCCGTCGTAGAGGGCCTTGAACCGGAAGAGTTCCGCAAGCAGCGTCCCGGACTTGCCCTTGGTGATCCCGAGCGTGAAGAGGACCAAAAACGAGTAGTACCCGGTCTTCTCGACGACGATCCCGCTCTTCCTGAGGTACTTCGTGACGACGGCCGCCGGTATCCCGCGGTCCTCCATGCCCCCGCCCGGCAGGATCCCGGGAGTGAGGATGGTCACCTTGACGGGGTCGAGCATGGCGTAGCCCTCCTCGATGCCGTCAAAGCCGTGCCAGGTATCATGCGGGTTCAAGAGCCAGCAGCCGGCGTTCTCCCGGAGGAGCGCGTCGTCCGCCTCCCCGATCGGTTTCTCCATCTCCTGGTCCATGATGCAGTCGGGCTGCCAGACGGAGAACCACCAGTAGTCCTCCCGGGGGGAGGAGCCTGCCCGGATCTCCTCGGCCACCGTCACCATCTTCTTCCGGAAGACTATCGCCTCCTCAATCGCCTCCTCGACGAGGAACCTCCCCGAGTGCCCGGCCATCATCCTGGCGGCGACGTCGAGCGACGCCACGATGGTGTACTGGGGCGAGGTGGAGGTGAGCATCATGAACGCCTCGTTGAACCGCGGGTGGTCGACGGGACCCCGGCCCTGCCTGACGTGGAGCATCGAGCCCTGCGAGAATGCGGCGAGGACTTTATGGGTCGACTGGGCGGCAAAGACCGTCGGGCCCACCGCGTCCGTCTCATGCATCCCGAACCGGCCGGCATAGAGGGGGTGGAACCTGGCGTAGCCGGACCAGGCCTCGTCGAAGTGGATGTACGGGACCACGTCCCGCAACTGCTCTTCGATCAACTCTGTGCTGTAGCAGATCCCATCGTAGGTGGAGTTCGTGACTGCGGCCATCCTGACGGTCTGCGACGCGGGGTCCTCTATCAGCGGGCAGTCCCGGACCTTCTCTGCAATGACCCCCGGACGGAACTCGCTGCTCCGGATGGGGCCGATGATCCCGTACTCGTTCCGGGCGGGTATGAGGTAGATAGGGACGGCGCCGGTCATGACGATCGCGTGCATCACGGATTTGTGGCAGTTCCGGTCCACCAGGACGACGTCGCCGCCGGTGACGGTCGCGAGCCAGGCGATCTTGTTTGCGGCCGACGTCCCGCCGGTGACGAAATAGGTCCGGTCGGCCCCGAAGACCTCCGCGGCCTTCCGTTCCGCCTCCCCGACAACGCCGGAGTGCTCCAGGAGCGACCCGAGTTCCGGCACCGAGGCCGAGAGGTCGGCCCGCAGGGTGTTCTCGCCGAAGAAGTTGTAGAAGATCCGGCCGGGGGCGCTTTTTAAGAACGCGACGCCGCCCATGTGCCCCGGCGTGTGCCAGGAGTAGCGGTATTCCTCGACGTAGTCCATCAGCCCCCGGAAGAACGGCGGGAGGACGTCGGCGAGGTAATTCTTTGCCGCCCGCTTGATATGGCCGGCGATGAAACCCGGGGTGTCCTCGAGCTTCCAGATATAGCCGTCTATCCGGGAGACGACGGAGAGAGGGATGGCGGAGATCGCCAGTTTCTCGGTGTTTAAGAATATCGGGACCTTCGGGTTCCTCTCCCGGATGAGGGTGATGACATCTGCAGCCGTGAGCATGCCGTCCGCGGCCTCCGGCGTGAGTTCCCAGTCGATGACGATGCAGCTTGCGTGGGGGTGTGAGAGGAATGCGTGGATTCCGTCGCGGGCGGTCAGCGCCTCGATGACAGGGAAGTCCTCACGCTTCAGTTCCTTCACGATCTCCCGCGAAGCCCGGCCTTCAGCGGTATCCGAGTGCAGTTCGTCGTCGATGACGAGAACGGGAAACTCCTCCAGGTAATCCATGCGGCCACACTTCCTGGAGAGTGATCGGGAGAGGTCGCTTTAGAATCTTTTGGCTCCGTCACCCGAGTTCGAACGACGTCACGCCGAAGACCTCACCGAGCGGCAGGTCGGGGATCGCCTTCGTGTAGATCCGTGCCGTCTCGAAGACGGGCGACATCCCGTGCCGGCGGGCGAGCGCCACGGCGGCGGCGTTGGGCTCCGGCGTATCGAGGTAGACCGGCTCGCCCGCCGCCTGCGCAGCAAGCGCGTGGAAGATATTCTCCGCAGTTTCCGCCGTATCCGCAAAGAGCGGCCCGATCTTATGGCCGTTATGGCACTTCCGGATGACGCCGTATCCCCCGATATCGCCGTCGTCCGCGAGAACCGCCCGGCCCACCGTCCCCTCCTGCCGGATCCAGGATGACAGGAACGCTGGCCGCGGCGCCGGAAAGTGCCGGGCATCGTACGCGCTAAGCCGGTCAAACGGCACCTCCATAAGGTCGACCGGGCCTTCGGGTTCGCTGCCGCCCCCGGTGCCCTCGAACCTGATGTTACGGTAAGCAAGCCTGAACCCTGACCGCGTCCGGTACTTCTCCTGCATCGCAACGACACCGTCAGCTCCGATGTTCCGGTCCCCGGCGTGGCTCCAGCCGGCGGCACACAGCCTGTTCCCGTAGCCCCGGTCACGGTATTCGGGCTTCACGACATACAGCCCGGCGAAAGCGAACGTCTCGTCGTAGTTGACGACCGAGACCGAGCCTATCGGCTCGCCGTCGAGTTCCGCGACGAAGAATCCCTCCGGATCGGCGGCATAGAAGGCCTCCGCGTCGTGAATCCCCGGGTTCCACCCCTCCTGCTCCGCCCAGTCGACGGCGGTTTGGATCTCCTCCCGTTGCATCGTTCTTATTAGAAACCCATCGCTGCTCACGCTGCTCCTCACTATGCGGTACGTGGTTATCCCATTTGATGCTATCCGGAGAACGGTGCAGCAGGGGTTCGGGGCGGCCTCGATCGTCCCCGAAGGCAATACCCCCATCACCGGGGCATCGTGGCCGGGTCCCATGTGAACGGCCGGCAGATACTCCAGGTCGACGATATTTATATACGGAAACCGCCATCTACCATTGATGACGGGCGCGGGCTCAAATCCACCGAAGGTCTGCCTGGGATTCGATATTCACTATCCATGCTATCTCAATCCCGGGTTTCACCCTGACGTGGTAAAGGGAAAGAGGAATGCAAAAGACAGTTACTTTAACCCGGGCATGAAGGAAGACCTTGGAGAGGTCATCGACCGTTCTTTCCGGCCGACGACGGAGCTTCTCCTCGACCTCCTTGATGGGGGGTTCACGTGCGCCTTTGCCATCTCCGGAACGGTGGTTGAGCACCTGAGAGAGTGGTACCCGGGGATGCTCGAACTCCTCTCCCGTGCGGCAACCCACCGGAACGCCGAACTCCTCGCCCAGACCTACTACCACAGCGTCGCCGGGCAGTTCACCGATCTCACGGAGTTCATGGACGAAGTCCTCATGCACCGGGACCTGATGAAAGAGCACTTCTCGGTCGCGCCGACAACGTTTGCGCATACCGACTACGCCATCACCCCCGCCACCGCAAAGGCGCTCATCGGGGCCGGGATCGAGGCGGCCATCATCGAGGGGGGCGAGGGGCCTGCTCTTGAGAAGGACCCGAACCACGTCTACACCTACCACGGCCTCCCGGTCCTCGTCACCCACTGCGACCTCTCCGACGACATCGCCGTGCGGTTCCCGTGGCGGGGATGGGACAAGTGGCCGCTCATGGCCGACCAGTATGCAGGGTGGCTCTCCGTATCACCCGGCGACTGCATCACGCTCTTCCTCGACTACCGCATCTTCGGGGATTTCATCGGCCCCGAGTCAGGCATCCTCGAGTTCCTGCGGGCCCTCCCCTCCGCCCTTTCCGCGGAGGGGATCGAGACCGTACGCCCTTCAGACGCCGCCCGGCTCACCCCGCACGGGGACCTCGGGGAGACCGACGGGCCCGGCCGGCAGAGGACCATCCTGCAGCAGTCCGCCATCGAGGCGCTCGAGGAGGCCGGAGGCCTGGTCGCGGACCCGGAGGTCTGGCGCTGCCTCCTTGAGACCGAGCACATCCGCAGGATGGCCATGCGCTCGCCCTCGTGCGGAAAGCCGCTCCACGCCGTCAGCCACCAGGCGACCTACGACTATTTCGCCTCCTTCATGCGGATCCTCTCGCACGCCGAGGTGCGGTCCGCAGCCAGCGCACCGTCGCCGAAAGCCGCGCTCTCGCTCCGGTGCGTCCCCCCCGATAAGGCGTTCTTTTTCTCGTCGTACGACAGGCCGGCAGGATACGCGGCCCACAGCCTCCAGGAGCTCGCAAACATGCTCGAGTTTGCTCCGGACGATGTCATCCGGTATCACGTGGAGCGGGAGGACTTCTACCGGTGGATCGACCAGGTCATCGGCGATAAGAAACTGGCGGGAAAGATCCGGGGCGTCTCCGACAGGAACGAGCTCCAGTCGACGATTCGAAAGAGGATCGGCAAACTATGGAAACGCTTAAGCTAGCATTCTTCTGCTGGGAGTCGCTCCATTCCACGTTCAAGGTGGGCGGCCTTGCGCCGGCGGCGACCCATCTCGCCGAGCGCCTCGCCCGGAGGGGGCACGAAGTCCACTTCTTCACGCGGGGAGAGGGGGACGATGCGGTGATCAACAACGTCCACTACCACTACTGCCTGCCGTTCGGCGGCAACGTCATCGAGTACTGCAGGACCATGAGCAACATGCTCGTGGACGCGTTCCGCGCTCATGACACCCCGCCGTTCGACATCCTCCACTTTCACGACTGGCACCTCGTGGAGGCGCTGCACACCCTTCGCGATCGAAACACCGTCCTCTCCTTTCACTCCACCGAGTACGGGCGGCACGGAGGGAATTTCGGCGGCTGGTGGGAATTCAAGGAGATATCGGGTAAGGAATGGTACGGGGGCTACATCGCAAAGGCGGTCACGACGGTCTCGAACTCGACGAAGACCGAGGTCATGTGGCTCTACAACGCCCCCGAATGGAAGGTCACCGTCATCCCGAACGGGATCGATCCCGACGCCTACTATACCCGGCTCGACCCGGGCGAGGTGAAGAAACGCTACGGCATCCACCCGCTCGCGCCCGTCGTCCTCTTCGTCGGGCGCCTCACTTACCAGAAGGGCCCCGACCTCCTGGTCCAGGCCATACCCGAGATCCTCGCCAAACGCTGGGACGTGCAGTTCCTCTTCGCCGGCACCGGGGATATGCGCGGTTACCTGGAGGGGATGGCGCACGGCCTTCCCGTACAGTTCCTCGGCTATATCTCCGATACGGACCATATCCGGCTCCTGAATGCCTGCGACCTCGTCGCCATACCGAGCAGAAACGAACCCTTCGGGCTCGTCCTCACGGAGGCCTGGAGTGCGGAGCGCTGCGTCGTCGCGACCGATGTCGGGGGGCTCTCCGAGAACATTGACAACTACCGAAACGGCATCAAGGTGCCCGTCCGGCCGGACTCAATCGCCTGGGGGATCTGCCACCTCATCGACGACCCTGTCTACATGCAGAAACTCGGGAGGGCCGGCCGCAGGAAGGTGATGGAGAAGTTCAGGTGGGACGTCGTCACGGAGAAGACGCTTGGCGTCTATAGAAAAGTGCTCTCCGGCGGCCCACGATGATGCCCAACGAGGAGGATGAGAAGGTGCAGCAGGTGTTGCCGGATATCACGAAGACCGGGAGCCTCATCACCAGCTACGACGTCTACCTCTTCCGGCAGGGGAGCCATTCCCGCCTGCACGACAGGCTGGGGTCGCATCTCGCCGTCGCGGACGGTGTGCGGGGAACATTCTTTGCGGTCTGGGCGCCGAATGCCGCTGAGGTCTCGGTCATCGGGGACTTCAACGGATGGGCGGCGGGCCGGCATCCGCTCCAGGCGCGGGGCGACGATTCCGGAATCTGGGAAGGGTTCATCCCGGATATCGGCCACGGGATGCTCTACAAGTACCACATCAAGAGCAGGTATGACAGTTATTCCGTAGAGAAGGGCGACCCGTTCGCCTGCTTCTGGGAGGTCCCGCCGAAGACCGCGTCCGTCATCTGGGACATCGGCTACGCCTGGCGGGACCGGGCGTGGATGCGGTGCCGGGAGGAGGAGAACACCCCGGACGCCCCGATCTCCGTCTACGAGGTGCACCCCGGTTCGTGGCGGAAGGTGCCGGAGGAGGAGAACCGGTCCCTGAACTACCGGGAACTGGCGACCGAGCTTGCCGAGTACCTGCTTGATACCGGGTTCACCCACGTCGAGTTCCTCCCGGTCATGGAACACCCGCTCTACGCTTCCTGGGGCTACCAGTCGCTCGGCTACTTCGCGCCCACGAGCAGGTACGGCACCCCGCAGGACTTCATGCACCTCGTCGAGCACCTCCACCAACGCGGGATCGGGGTCTTCCTCGACTGGGTGCCGTCCCATTTCCCCTCCGACGGCTACGGGCTCTCCTACTTCGACGGCACGCACCTCTACGAGCACGCGCTTCCCGGTCAGCGCTACCACCCGGAGTGGAAGAGCTACATCTTCAACCTCGCGAGGGACGAGGTCCGGTCGTTCCTCCTGAGCAGCGCCATCTTCTGGCTTGAACGCTACCACGCTGACGGCCTGCGGGTGGATGCGGTCTCCTCGATGCTCTACCTCGACTACGCACGAAGCCCCGGGGAGTGGGTGCCGAACGTCTACGGGGGGAGGGAGAACCTCGAAGCGATAGGGTTCCTCCGGAAGTTGAACGACGTGGTCCACGCAAACTTCCCGGACGTGCTCGTCATCGCCGAGGAGGCGACCTCCTGGCCGGGGGTGACCGCCCCGACCGCGACCGGAGGGCTCGGGTTCGACCTGAAGTGGAATATGGGCTGGATGCACGACACCCTGGACTACTTCACGCTCGACCCGGTCTTCCGGAGGTACCGGCCCGATCTCCTGACGTTCAGCATCTGGTATGCGTTCCGGGAGCGCTACATCCTCCCCCTCTCGCACGACGAGGTCGTCCACGAGAAGAGTTCGCTTGCAGGAAAGATGCCCGGCGACGAGTGGCGCAAGCGGGCAAACCTCCGTCTCCTCTACGGGTATATGTTCACGCACCCGGGCAAGAAACTCCTCTTCATGGGCGGAGAGTTCGGGCAGTGGTCGGAGTGGAACCACGACGCCGGTCTTGAGTGGGACCTCCTGCAGTATCCCCCTCACCGGGGAATCCTCCGGTGGGTCACCGACTTAAACCGCCTCTACCGGCGAGAACCTGCCCTCCACGAGCGGGACGCCGACCCGGCTGGGTTTGAGTGGGTCGACTTCTCGGACGTGGAGAAGAGCATCGTCAGTTACCTGCGGCGGGGATTCTCCGCCGACGACGTCGTCCTCGTCGTCTGCAACTGCACCCCGGTGCCGCGCTACGGCTACCGGGTCGGCGTCCCGTTCGGTGGGTTCTGGAGAGAGGTGCTCAACAGCGACGCGGCCGAGTACGGCGGGAGCGGTGTCGGGAACCTCGGCGGGGTGAAGGCGGAGCGGGTCCGGGCGCACGGCCGGTCGTGCTCGCTCCCCCTCACCCTGTCCCCGCTCGGCGTGGTCATCTTCGCTCCCGAGGGGGCGTGAGGATGGACCGGGCAGTCTGCATCCACGGCCACTTCTACCAGCCTCCGCGTGAGAACCCCTGGCTCGGGGAGGTTGAGGTCCAGCGCTCCGCCGCGCCGTACCACGACTGGAACGAGCGGGTGGCCGCGGAGTGCTACCGCCCGAATACCGCCGCACGCATCCTTGATGCGGACGGCATGATCGAGGAGGTCGTGAACACATACTCACGGATCAGTTTCACGGCCGCCCCGACGCTTCTTGCCTGGCTTGAACGGCACTGTCCGGCGGTCTACGGAGCGATCCTCGAGGCCGACCGGGAGAGCCGGGAGCGCTATGCCGGTCACGGGACCGCGATCGCCTGCTGCTACAGCCACCTTATCATGCCGCTTGCGGCCAGCGAGGACAAAAGGGTCCAGGTCGCCTGGGGGGTCCGCGACTTTAGAGCCAGGTTCGGCCGGGAGCCCGAAGGGATGTGGCTCCCGGAGACGGCGGTCGATATCGAGTCCCTGGACCTGATGGCCGGGGCGGGGATCCGGTTCACGGTCCTCGCCCCCCACCAGGCTGCAAACGTGCGGCCGATCGGGGCAGAGGCCTGGACGGATGTCTCCGGCGGCCGGGTGGATACGACGATGCCCTACCTCTGCCGCCTCCCCTCCGGGCGGAGCATCGCCGTCTTCTTCTATGACGGGGACATATCCCACGACGTCGCGTTCGGCGACCTGCTCGCCGATGGACGGCGGTTCGCCGGGCGGCTGCTCGGTGCGTTCTCCCGGGGGCGGGAGCGCCCGGAACTCGTGCACATCGCGACCGATGGAGAGACCTACGGCCACCACAGGAAGTTCGGGGAGATGGCGCTCGCCTACTGCCTCGATACCCTCAAGAAGCGCCACGGTGTCCGTCCCACGGTCTACGGCGAGTACCTCGATGCCCACCCGCCCACGCACGAGGCCGCCGTCCAGGAGGGGACATCCTGGAGCTGCATTCACGGCCTCGAGCGGTGGCGAGGGGAGTGCGGGTGCCGCAGCGGAGCGCACCCGGAGTGGTCGCAGGCATGGCGCGGACCGCTCCGGGAGGCGGTCGTCATGGTCCGGGGCGCCCTCGCCCCCCGGTTTGCAGAGGCGCTCGGGGCGCTCGTTCCCGACCCCGCGGAGGCACGGGACGCCGCCGCCGGCATTGTCGTCGGCCGGTGGTCCGACGAGGCCGTAGCGGCGTTTTTCGCGCGGCACGCGCCCGGCGGCCTCTCTCCCGATGATCGGCGGCGGGTCTTAGCGCTCCTTGAGATGGAGCGGCAGGCGATGCTGATGCAGACGAGCTGCGGCTGGTTCTTCGACGACATCACGGAGCCGGGGAGCGTCCAGGTGCTGCGGCACGCGGGCCGTGCAATGGACCTTGCCCGGCGGACGCTCGGCCTCGACCTCGAGCCGGCGTTCACCGCCATCCTTCGCCGCGCCCCGGTAAACGACCCGCGATACGCGACCGGCGCTGCGGTCTACGAAGCCGTGATCGGGTCGGCAGCGGCCGACCTCGCCCGGATCGGGGCGGGAGCCGCCCTCTACGCCCTCTTCGATCTCGAACCCCCTGCAGCCGCGTCGGGGATGTACACCGTCCGCGGGGACTGGCGTTACCGGTCGGACGCCGGGGGCCTGCGCCGCATCCTCGGGACCGTCCGGGTGCGGTCCCGGGCGACGGGGGAAGAGGCGTTCTTTGATGCAGCCGCAACCTTTGCCGGGATTGACCGGGTCGCCTTTTCCGTCCGCGAGCCCGGCGGCGATGAAGCGCTCCGGGAGGCGTGGGAGGGGACGGCGGGCGCCGGAACTTTTGCGCAGGCCTACACCGCGGCCGACCTCTCCGACGAAGAGCGGTGGACGATCGCCCGCCGGACCGCACCGGAGATCGAGAAGGCCGTCTCCACGGTCTACCGCGACGTATCGCCGCTGATCAGGGTGCTCGATGACCTCGGGATCCCCGTGCCGGGAGCCGCCGCCCATCTCCTGGCGCATGCCTGCACCGGGCGGCTGCTCGCGATGCTCGAAGAGGGGTGCCCCGACCCGGACCGATTCTTCGCGCTCGCGAAGACGATGCGAGCCCGGAACCTTGCACCCGACCTCGCGGTCCTCGGGGAGGCGGCAAGCAGGCGGATAGCATCCGCCGCCGGGACGGTGGCAGCCCGGCCGGAGGACCCGGCTCCGCTTGAAGAGATCGTCCGCATCGTCCGCTGTGCAAAGGTATTTCCGCTGCCGCTCACCCTATGGGAGAGCCAGAACCTCTGCATCGGGATGCGCGGGCGCTATTCTGGCATGCAGGAGCGTGCTGGCCGGGGTGATGGGGATGCAGAACGGTGGGCGGATGCCTTTGAGAGGGCGGCGGCATGCCTCGGCGTGAAGACGGCGTAAGGAGGAGCAGAGCATGAACCGGCGGGGCAGCGGGGTTCTCCTGCACGTCACGTCCCTGCCGTCGGCGTACGGCATCGGCGACCTCGGGCCGGCGGCGTACCGGTTCGTGGACCTCCTTAGCCAGACAGGACAGCGTTTCTGGCAGATCCTCCCTCTCAACCCGACATGCCCGGCGTTTGCGAACTCGCCCTACCAGAGCACCTCGGCGTTTGCCGGCAACACCTGGCTTATCAGCCCCGAGCAGATGGTCGCAGACGGTTTTCTCGCCCCGGAGGATATCAGGGACCCGCCCGACTTCCCTGAAGACCGTGTCGACTACCTGGCGGTTCTCGACTACAAGAACGGCCTCTTTGACCGGGCGTTTGCGCGGTTCAAGGAGCGCGGGGCCGACTTCCGCTACAAGGACTTCGCAGCCGGCAACGTCTCGTGGCTCAACGACTACGCTCTATTCGTAGCCCTCAAGGAGGAGTTTTCGGGGAAGGTCTGGGGCGACTGGCCGGCCGGGATCCGGGACCGGCGCGAGGAGGCGCTTCGAAAGCACGGTACCGAACTTGCCGACCGGATCCTTCGCGAGAAGTTCCTCCAGTACGTCTTTGACCACCAGTGGGGGATGATGAAAGTCCACTGCCGCAAGCGCCACCTCCAGATCATCGGGGATATCCCCATCTACCTCACCTACGACAGCGTCGATCTCTGGGCGAACCCGGGGCTCTTCAAACTTGACGAGCAGAAGAAGCCGGTCGTTGTCTCAGGCGTCCCCCCGGATATGTTCAGCGAGACCGGGCAGCTCTGGGGCAACCCGGTCTACAACTGGGATGCGCACCGGGAGCAGAGGTTCGCGTGGTGGGAGAGCCGGATCGACCGCACCCTCGCTCTCGTCGACCGGCTGCGCCTCGACCACTTCCGGGGGTTCGTGCAGTTCTGGGAGGTGCCCGCCGGCGAGGAGACCGCACAGAACGGCCGCTGGGTCGATGCGCCCGGGCGGGACCTCTTCACCCTGCTTTCGCGGAGCAGGTCCTGCCTCCCCATCATCGCTGAGGACCTCGGCTACATCACCTCCGACGTCCACGAGATGATGGAGCACTTCGGGTTCCCGGGGATGAAGATCCTGACCTTCGGCTTTGCCGGCGACGTTGCAGGAAACCCTCACGCACCTCACAACATCACGAAAAACTGCGTCGCCTACACGGGGACGCATGACAACAACACGGTCCGGGGCTGGTTCGAGAACGAGACTTCCCAGGAGCAGAAAGACCTCCTGTTCCGCTACATCGGGGGGCCGGTGAGCGCCGAACAGGTGCACCGGATCCTCGTGCGTCTCGCGATGCTCTCCCCGGCAAACACCGTTATCATCCCGATGCAGGATATCCTCGGCCTCGGGGAGGAGGCGCGAATGAACCGGCCGGGCACCATGGAGGGGAACTGGGAGTGGCGGCTCCGGCCGGAGCAGGCGGGGGAGGAGGGCATGCGGGAGTTTGCCGAGGTGACGGGGATCTACAGGAGGGGATGAGGGGTCGTCGGGATTCCGTCGGCCTTCCCGGGACGTTATCCCCTCCCGCGGAGCGGACGGTGAGTGGTGCGTCCGGGCTGTGACGGCTCGGAACGCAACAGACAAACCGTGCGGAATTCGAAGATTGGAGACTGAGGGCGGGTGCATGCTGCCGCCTCACGCGAGGCTGTAGTGCCCGTCCCTGCACGCGCCAAAATCTAACAGATCCGCGGACGAGATTGCCGGGATACCGGAATTGCCTCAAATAGTCCCGGTTTGACGGCTCCTCCTGCAACCACCGCCCCGGCTTTCACCGTGCACCCCCGGCGCCTCAGCCTCGTGCCGGCAATTCCCGGCGCAAGATCGGAAAAAAAAGAGTATCTATTCCGCGACAAACTCTTTGAGTTGCTCGAAAAGGTATTTCTGCACCTCTTCGACTACCTCTCTCTTGCCGCGGAATGCCAGCAGTTCTCTTGTGTCCCCGTCCATGTTCGCAAACGATATCTTCTGTGGCCGCCGCACCACTTCCACGTCGTACTTCTCGACGATGTCGTAGATCATCTTCCGGGGCACGCCCGGGGGAACGAGCATATCGTAGAGCTCTTCTTCAGCCATGATTACCAGATCCTACTTTCCTATTTTGATCCGGCGGGACATAATACATGGCCCTCCCCGCACCCCGCCGAGCGGGGCCTTCGGTTTCCCGAGAGAATTCATGCACCGGCCCATCAGTGCCGCTCCCCGGGCAAGGCCGTCGTCGACAAAGACCAGGTGGTCGTTCGGGATGTCGTAGAGGTTCCGTTCGGTTACGCCCTCGAGGATATACTCAGGCTTCCTCCCCGAGATCGCCGCCCGCCCGGTGAACCCGATCGACGAGTTCGGCGGGACCATCCCTCTCTCGACGGCGACATCGATGAGCCGGAGCGCCATCCTCGCGCAGACCCGGTCGACGACCTCGGTCAGCATGCCCATGCCGTACTTCTCGTGGATCTCGTGCCCGATCGTCTCGAGCTCCGGCATCTCGCTGCCGTTGACGCCCGAGTCGCACCCGATGAGAGCAACGCCCGACCTGTCGGCCACCTCCGCGCAGACCGGGACCCGCCCGAACCTTGTCCGGTCGGGGGGAACGATCCGGATATCGATGTGCTCGTGGCAGCGGTCGACGTACTCATTGACGACGGAACGCTTCCTGCCCCCGAACGCGCCCTTGATGCTGTGATCGCCGAAGAGGTCGAGCGCAGTCCCCGTCCGGTCTTTGACGAGCCCGGTGCCCCGGACGATCGCATCCGGTATGGCACCTGCAAGCCCGCAGAAGTTTCCGACCGTCTGGGCGAACGGGTTCGGGTCATCGCGGGCGACGTCGCTCGTGATCCGGCCATCGAGCGTCGTCCCGAAGTCGATGGATATGCAGGGGTTGCGGAAGTCGACCGGCGTCCATTTGGCGCCCTCCTTGATGCCTGCCATCGCAAGTTCCCCTTCCATCTCGTTCGCCACCATCTCGACGCCGGTGCACCCAACCGGCGGCACGACGCCGGCCACCGCACCGACGAAGACCAGGCGGTCGGCAAACGAAAACTGCCGGAGTTTCGGCGGGAGGTTGTCGATCGACATCGGCGGCGTCATCTTTCGCGGGGGGACGCCGGCGGCGAGGCAGCCATTTGCAAGAGCAATGACGAAGTCTCCTACCTGGTCGGGAGAGTCCATCGCCGCCACGACACCGGTGCTCCGGACGACGAAGTCCAGGTCGTCCTTGATGCTCAGGTGAGCGTCATTGTGGCACTTGATCAGGGTGTCGCGCACCAGTTCCGTGACCGACTCCCGCGTCAGCTCCGTGCCGTCCAGGGTCTCCCCAAAGACCGTCTCGCCGGGTTTTGGGGGCCGGACATCCCGGCTCATGGTCACGGTCTTGTTGATGACGTAAGACCTGCCGGTTTCGAGATTCGTGCCGGTCAGGATGCACTTTGTCGTGGTATTGCCCATCTCAACAGACGCCACGATAAAATAGGGCTTCACCCGGTACTCGGGAACACCCGCGCCCGCCCCATGGGAGAGCGACGGCGGCGGCGGGCTTTCGACGATGTGCGGTGTAGGTTTGAAAAAGCGCTCCAAAAAGCGGGCACACATAGTAGTCTTTTTCCTGTCTCCCACTTTATATCTTTCCATGCAGCCATACGTGCCTGGGACCCGGAGAACCGGCTGAGCCTCGCGAGAAGTTATCCTTGCGGTTCCCGGGGCTGGACGCCGGCTTCCCGGGCGATATCTGGCTATTCAGACGGTATTTTTGGGATTGAGGCATGCGGTTGCATGCCGGGAGCGGTCATCGCGAAACGCCCGGCACTGCCGGTTCCGGCAGAGCGCTTATATATCGATAGCACAGATAACCACATTACCGGACGGGTTCCGGCGTTTCGTCGCGCCCGTTCCGTTTCAGGGAGGGGTGAACCGTATGGTTGCGCTTTCAGATGAGATTAAGGAGATATTTACCAAAACCAAAGTCATGCCGATGGCCACGGCGTCAAAGAGCGGCGTCCCGAACGTGGCGCCGATGGCATCGATAGAACTCGTCGCCGACGATACCGTCTGGATCATGGACAACTACATGGTAAAGACGCTTGAAAACCTCAAAGAGAACCCTGTTGTGGCGCTCTACTTCTACGACCAGGATACCAAGCGCTGCTTCCAGATAAAGGGCGATACCGAGATCAAGACGTCCGGCCCCGATTACGAGAAGTTCCGCGACAAAGTGAGGACGAAGAGCCACAAGTACCCGGCGAAATCGCTTATCGTCATCAAGATCACCGGCGTCTTCGAGTGCACGCCGGGAAAAGAAGCCGGGAAGAAGGTGCTTTAGGCACCTCCTCAACATTTCTTGAGATTTTTGAGCAGGCGTGCCTGCAGACCGAAGTAATTCGAGAACCCGACGGCGTGGTTCTGGTCGAGCGTCGTCGAGTCGAACGAGACAAGGTCGTCGGAGTAGAGCGCTTCGTCCGAACTCCGGCCGAGGACCTTGACGCTGCCCTTATAGAGGCCGACGTCCACGGTGCCGCTTGCGCGCTCCTGGGTCGTGTCGATGAATGCGTTGAGCGCGTGGAAGAGCGGTTCATGTACGAGCCCCATATAGGCGAGTTCGGACCACTTATCGTCGACGATGCGCTTGAACGCGAGTTCAGAGCGGGTCAGGACGAGGCGTTCGAGATCGCTGTGCGCCGCAAGGAGGACGGTCGCGGCCGGGTGCTCGTAGATCTCGCGGGCTTTCAGGCCGAGGATCCGGTCCTCGACCATATCGTTGCGGCCGACACCGTTTCTTCCGGCGATCCGGTTCAGTTCCCGGATAAGGGCAAGGCCGGGCAGCCTCTGCCCGTTGAGGGCGACCGGAATTCCCTTCTCGAACTCGATCCTGATCTCTTCCATGGTGTCGGGCGCATCCTTCGGCGATACCGTCCAGGCGTAGATATCGTCGGGCGGGTGGAAGGCCGGGTCTTCGAGTTTGCCGCCCTCGATGCTCCGGCTCCAGCAGTTCTCGTCGATGCTGTAGGGCTTGTCCTTCGCTACGGTCACCGGAACGTTGTGCTCCTGTGCGTAGCAGATCTCCCACTCGCGGGTCAGGTTCATCTCCCGCATCGGTGCGATGATGTCATATCCGGCGGACCTGAAGATGAAGTCGAACCGGAGCTGGTCGTTGCCTTTGCCGGTGCACCCGTGTGCGATCTTCGAGGCGCCTTCCTGCTCTGCGACCTTCACGATCTCTTCGGCGATCAGCGGGCGGGCAAGCGCCGTGCCCATCGGGTATCCCTCATACGACCCGTTCGCTCTTATCGAGGGGAATAGACAGTCCGCTACAAACTTCTCCTTCGCATCGATGGTGTAGTGGTTGTCCGCAAGCATCCGGCCCTTCTCGGTTGCCCGGGCTATCTCCTCCTCGGGCTGGCCCACGTCGACGGCAACGGTGACGATCTCATCGAACCCGTAATGCTCGCGCAGGAGGGGAATGCAGATGGAGGTGTCGAGACCTCCCGAAAATGCTAGGACGATTTTTCCCTTTTCCATGGTATTGATCTCCGCGTTCCTCCCTGCCTAACGGCAGATCGGAGTAATCTACAATGATATGACTTTTCACCCAATAAAAGAAGTGGTATGGGCGGACGCACCGGCAGGAACTCCCGGCCATTCCCGATATTTTCAGAGGACCGAAGTACCGGAAAGCCGGGACGCCAGGGTGCACAGGGCGCCCTCACGACCGCTCTCCAACCCCGGCACGCTCCTGCGCGCCCGGGGCTCCCGGGAGCCGGATTGTGAGTTGTCGGGATCCGGGGAAAATGGCCATTGTATGACGAATAATTAGCAAAATGGCGATAAATTACAGGTTAACGGACACTCATGGGCGCCAGTGCCGAAAACACCGTAAACCGTCGAAAAAAATAAAATTCCTCCTAAATAAACGGGGTTTACGAAACCCGAAATTATAAGGCAGATTACAGAGAAATCGTGAAGCTGGAGGGTTCCGTCATTTTTGAAGAGATACCCATAGAGAACACAACATCACCACAACCAATAATCAGCGTCAGGGGCCTGACCAAAGTATTCGGGCAGCATCACGAGAAGGCACTGGAACTCCATAGAAGAGGCCGCTCGAAACGGGAGATCTACGAGGAGACTGGCTCGACGCTGGCTCTCGATAACGTCTCGTTCGACGTCATGCCGGGCGAGACATTTGTCCTGATGGGGCTGTCCGGGAGCGGAAAGTCGACGCTTCTCCGCTGTATCAACCGGCTTATCGACCCAACCGAGGGCGAAATACTGATCGACGGCGCGGACATCGTCGGCATGAACCTGGATGAACTCAGGACAACCCGGCGGCGCAAACTCGGGATGATCTTCCAGAGTTTCGCTCTCCTTCCCCACCGAACGGTTCTCGATAACGTCGCCTTCGGCCTCGAGATCCAGGGCGTTCCGGCTGACGAGCGGCACAGGAAAGCCGAAGAAGTGCTCCAGATGGTGGGGCTCGGGGGCTACGGGGGAAGCATGCCCGGCGAGTTCTCCGGCGGCATGAAGCAACGGGTCGGGCTTGCCCGCGCGCTCACGAGCGACCCCGATATCCTCCTGATGGACGAGGCGTTCAGCGCTCTCGATCCCCTTATCCGCAGGGACATGCAGGACGAACTGCTGGATCTTCAGCAGCGGCTGGCTAAGACGATCATCTTCGTCACCCACGACCTCGACGAAGCCCTGAAACTCGGCGACCGGATCGCCCTGATGAAGGACGGCGCGATCGTGCAGGTCGGCACGCCGGAGGAGATCCTGACAAACCCCGAGAACGCCTACGTTGAGAAGTTCGTCGCCGATGTGGACCTCACAAGGGTCCTCTCGGCAAGCGACGTGATGCGCCGCCCCGAACCGGTCGCCCAGTGCACCGCGGGGCCGAGGGTGGCCCTGCACCTGATGGAGGAGCACGACATCCCGGGGATATTCGTGGTCACGCGCCAGCGCATGCTCCGTGGGCGGGTGACGCTCGACGCCGCCGCCGAGGCGGTCAAGAAGGGCAGACAGATCGCGGATATCCTCATCACCGACGTTCCCGTCGTGGCTCCCGACGCGTCGCTCTCCGATATCATCTCGCTGATCGTCGAGAGCCCCTACCCTGTGGCGGTGGTGGACGATACCGGCAGGCTCAGGGGAGTGATATCACGCGGCGCCATCCTCGCCGCCCTGGCACGAAAGGGGGTGGATGTCAGTGCAACTGCCTAAACTCCCCCTGGGGGATGCCGTCGAGACGCTCGTAGACTGGATCGAGCAGTACTTCGGGTGGCTGCTCGACGGCATCAGCGAAGGGCTCGGGTTCCTTATCGGCGGGCTGCAGGATCTCCTGCGTGCCATGCCGGCACCGGTCCTGATCCTCCTCGCGGCCGTTCTGGTCTGGTTCGTCACCCGGCGCGACATCAAACTGGCGGGACTCACCGTGCTCGGCCTGCTGCTGATCTGGGATCTCCAGCTCTGGAACCTTGCCATGCTCACCCTGGCGCTCGTCCTCGTCTCGACGATCGTCGCGCTCGTAATATCGATCCCGCTCGGGATCGCGGCCGCAGGGAGCGACGCGATCAATGCAGCGCTCCGGCCGGTCCTCGACTTCATGCAGACGATGCCCTCGTTCGTGTACCTCATCCCCGCCGTGATCTTCTTCGGCCTCGGGAGCGTTCCGGGCACCATCGCAACGGTCGTCTTCGCGATGCCGCCGGCGCTGCGCCTCACCAACCTCGGGATCCGGCAGGTGCCGACCGAGCTCGTCGAGGTCGCGGACGCGTTCGGCTCAACACCCCGACAGAAACTCCTCAAAGTGCAGCTCCCGGTCGCGCTCCCCACCATCATGGCAGGGGTGAACCAGTGCATCATGCTCGCCCTCTCCATGACCGTCATCGCATCGATGATCGGTGCAGGAGGGCTCGGCTACCAGGTGCTCGTGGGCATCCAGCGGGTGGATATCGGCATGGGCTTCGAGGCGGGGCTTGCCATCGTGATCATCGCGATCATCCTCGACCGGATCACCCAGAATCTCGTGCCGCAATATGAGAGCAGGTGACCCATCTCAATACTATTTTTGAGGGGAACGAGCGGCCGGTTCATCCTCCGGCATGCACGGTCGTATTGACCGAAGAGAGACCGGACAGGCAGTAGAGTAAAGAGAGTTTTATCGTCATACGTCCGTTTAATCCGGGTTTCAAACGGGCTCAGTTCGTCGATCAGGACTCGAAAAACCTAAATAAGGTTAGACCTATATGTTGAAGCGGTCAAATATCTGGCCTTTTTGCCCTGGGGTGCAAACACGCCAGGAGCGGCACATACCGCCGCCTCTGCTCAATCTCCGGCTTATCGGCGCATACGTCGTCCGGATCATCCGTGAGAACCCGGAACCCCACACAGCCGGGCTCTGAACACCATGTAGCCGCCCAAAAGCGGCAATAATTCGATAAGGTGATTATATGGTTCATAGGATAAGAAGCACACTCGTACTGGCAGGTATCGTCCTGGTGCTCTGCCTCTTGTCCGCCGGCTGCACCGGTACGGAAGCGACCGAGCCCAAAAAGGAGATCAGCATCGGCTACGTCACCTGGGACTGCGCCATAGCGAGCACCAACGTGATGAAACAGGTCTTTGAGGAAGCGGGATATGATGTCGAATTGATCGCAGTCGACGCAGGACCGCTCTTCCAGGCGCTCGCCAACGGAGACGTCGACTTCACGACGACCGGATGGCTCCCACACACGCATGAGCATTACTGGGAGCAGTACGGCGACAGGATCGACTACGTCAAGGCAAACATCCCCGGTGCGGCACGTATCGGGCTTGTCGTCCCGACTTACGTGACCATCGACTCGATCGAGGAGATGAACGATGTCGCCGATCAGTTCGGCGGCAGGATTGTCGGTATTGAGCCCGGAGCGGGCATCATGACCCGGACCGAGCAGGCCATCGATGAATACGGCCTCAACTACGAGCTGGTCGCGAGCAGCAGCGCCGGCATGGCGACGGAGCTGCGCACCGCCATCAACAACGAGGACTGGGTCGTGGTGACCGGGTGGTCGCCGCACTGGAAGTTCGGCCGCTATGACCTCAAGTTCCTCGATGATCCGAAGGGCGTCTACGGCGGGGCCGAGGATATCGTGACCCTCGCGCGGCAGGATCTCGCGACCGACGACCCGGTGGCCCATGATATCCTGACCAGGTTCGAGTGGACCGCTGAGGACATCGCCTCGGTCATGACCGATATCGAGGGCGGCATGCCCGAAGAAGAAGCCGCACAGAAGTGGGTCGATGCCAACCGCGACAGGGCCGACGTCTGGCTCGGGAAGGCATAACCCTCTTTTTTTACAACGGTATCACCCGGGATCGTTCCGTCCCGGAATCTGATCACCAGAAGCAGCGGATGACGGCGATGGAAAAAGAAAATACGTGAAGGGCCGGGACTACGCCAGCCCGTGGTAGTGCCCGAGCGGCTCGATGGTGATCTCTTCGCGCTGGATGGCATCGATAGCCATCGCCGCCGCCCGGGCCGCCTGGAGCGTGGTGATGTAGGGTATGCCGTAATCGACGGCGGCCCGCATGATCTGGATGTGGTCCTGCCGGGACGCCTTGTCCGCCGGGGTGTTGATGATCAGCCGGATGCTCCCTGAACGCATCGCATCGATGACGTTCGGGGAGCCTTCCTGAACCTTCCGGACCAGGTTCGCCTCGACGCCGTTCTGGGTGAGGAAGTCAACCGTCCCGCTCGTCCCGTAGAGAGAGAGGCCGAGTTCCCGGAGCTTCCGGGCAACCGGGAGGAGTTCCTCTTTCTGCTCGTCCGTCACCGAGATGAAGACGTTTCCCGTCGTCGGCAGGGTGTTCTCTGCAGCAGTGCATGCCTTGTAGTAGGCGCGGCCGAAGTCGTAATCGATACCCATCACCTCGCCGGTGCTCTTCATCTCCGGCCCGAGGACGGTATCGACGCCGGGGAGTTTGTTGAAGGGCAGGAGCACCTCTTTGACCGCGACGTGCTCGATCTCGGGCTCGGTGACACCCATATCGGCGAGTTTGCGCCCCACCATCACCTTCGCCGCGATCTTTGCGAGCGCAATGCCCGTCGCCTTCGCGACGAACGGCACCGTCCGGCTCGCACGTGGGTTCGCTTCGAGCACATAGACCACGTCGTTTCTGACGGCGTACTGGATGTTGATCAGTCCGACGACCTCGAGGCCGAGGGCGATCTTCTTCGTGTAATCCCGCACCCGTGCGATCACCGAGGGCGTGAGGGACTGCGGCGGGATGACGCAGGCCGAGTCGCCGGAGTGGACACCGGCCCATTCGATATGCTCCATAATCCCGCCGATCAGGACGTCCGTCCCGTCACAGACCGCGTCGACATCGATCTCGACGGCGTTCTGGAGGAAGGAGTCGATCAGCACCGGGTGCTTCCGGCTCACCCGGACGGCCTCCTTGATGTAACTCTCGAGTTCGGTCTCGTCGTGGACGAGTTCCATCGCCCGTCCGCCGAGGACGTAGGACGGCCTGACCAGCACCGGGTAGCCGATCGCCCGCGCCATCTCACGGGCCTCCTCCTCCGAGTAGGCGGAACTGTTCGCCGGGCTCGGGATACCGAGCCGGATGAGGAGCCGGCTGAACCGGTCGCGGTCTTCAGCCGCATCCATGGCGTCGGGCGACGTGCCGAGGATCTTTGTCGCCAGACCGAGACGTTTGATCTCGGCGTCCAGCGGCACGGCCAGGTTCACCGAGTTCTGGCCTCCGAACTGGACCATGACGCCGTAGTAGTCGTCCTTCTTGAGGATGTTCATGACGTCCTCAAGCTGCATCGGCTCAAAGAAGAGCCGGTCCGAGGTATCGGCGTCGGTCGAGACGGTTTCCGGGTTATTGTTGACGATATGGACCTCGATCCCCTCTTCCTCCCGGAGCGCCATCACCGCGTGGACGGTACAGTAGTCGAACTCGATCCCCTGGCCGATCCGGATCGGCCCGGAACCCAGGATCAGCACCTTCTTCGCGCCGTCCCGGGCGAGCTCGCACCCCTCCTCCCAGGTTGAGTAGAAGTAGGGCGTCGTCGCCGGGAACTCGGCGGCGCAGGTGTCGACCATCTTGTAGGTCGGCGTTCCGGAGAGCGCCTCGACCTCGGCGGCGGTCTTTTTCGTCAGTGCCAGGAGGTCTTCGTCCGAGAAACCGTAACGCCGGGCGACTCTGACGTCTGCCGGTTCGAAATCGGTCTCGAGCTTCCGCTCGAGGTCGACGATGTTCTTAACCTTTTCAAGGAAGAACGGCGTGATCGCCGTGAGGTCGGCAACCTCCTCGACCGTGAACCCCTCGCGGAAGGCATCGAAGAGGCACCCGAACCGCTCGTCCGTCGGGGACGTGAGGATCATCCGGATCTCGCTCTGGCTCGTATGCCGCTGCATATCGGCATCGAGCGACCGGAGCGCCTTCTTGAACGCCTCCTCGACCGTCCGCCCGATCGCCATCACCTCGCCGGTGCTCTTCATCGCCGTCGTGAGCGTCCGGTCCGCGGACTTGAACTTGTCGAACGGCCACCGGGGCACCTTCACCACGACGTAGTCGATCGCGGGCTCGAAGGATGCCGGGGTGACGCCGGTCACGGGGTTCATGATCTCGTCGAGCCTGAGCCCGATCGCGATCTTTGCCGCCACCCGGGCGATCGGGTAGCCGGTCGCCTTGGACGCGAGTGCGGACGACCGGGATACCCGGGGGTTCACCTCGATGATCCGGTAGTCGCCGTCGCGGTAGGCGAACTGGATGTTGCACCCGCCCTGGACGTCGAGAGCCCGGATGATCTTTATCGCGGCGGTCCGGAGCGTCTGGAACTCGTCGTCCCGCAGGGTGAGGATGGGCGCGACGACGACGCTCTCGCCGGTGTGGATGCCCATCGGGTCGACGTTCTCCATGCCGCAGACGATGATGCAGGTGTCGGACGCGTCGCGCATCACCTCGAACTCGATCTCCTTCCACCCGGCGACGCTCTCTTCCACCAGCACCTGGTGGATCCGGGAGCGAGCGAGCCCGATCTCGATGATCCGCCGCATCTCTTCAGCCGTATGCGCTACGCCGCCGCCGGAGCCGCCCAGGGTGTATGCCGGCCGGATGATCGCCGGGAGGCCGACCTCGCGGATCGCCTCGTCGATCTGGTTCATGTTCTCGAGGATCATGCTCCGGGGGACGGGCTCGCCGATGGCGTTCATCAGGTCCCGGAACTGCTCACGGTCCTCGCCCCGGTAGATCGCCTCGAGCGGCGTCCCAAGGATCTCGACGCCCTCGAGCGCGCCCATCTCCGCAAGCTCCGCGGTCATGTTGAGGCCGGTCTGGCCACCCATGCCGCTCAGGATCCCGTCAGGCTTCTCTTTTGCGATGATCTTCGCTATGAGTTCGGCCTTCAGGGGCTCGATATAGATGACGTCCGCCGTATCGGGGTCGGTCTGGATCGTCGCGGGGTTCGAGTTGACGAGGACGACCTCGACGCCCTCCTCCCGGAGCGCGCGGCAGGCCTGCGACCCCGAGAAGTCGAACTCGGCCGCCTGCCCGATCTGGATCGGCCCGGAACCGATGATGAGGACTTTTTTGATGTGAGATTTCTTCGGCATTATTGAATCTCCCTGTATATGCGGTCAAAGAAGTGCATCTCCGTATCCCGGGGGCCGCCGTGCGCCTCCGGGTGGAACTGGACGCAGGTGATATTGAGGTCGCGGTTCTCGAACCCCTCGACCGTGCCGTCGTTCACGTTCCGATACGAGACCGTGCAGCCCTCAGGCAGGGTCTCTTCGTCCACCGCGAACCCGTGGTTCTGCGTCGTGATGTAGATGCTCTCGTCCCTGTAGCGGACCGGCTGGTTCGTCCCCCGGTGCCCGAACTTCATCTTGTAGGTCTCGGCGCCGAGCGCGAGAGCGGCTACCTGGATGCCCATGCAGATGCCGATGACCGGCACCTCGCCGGCCAGATCGCGGACGCACCGGATGGCGTGCGTCGCCCTCTTCGGGTCGCCGGGGCCGTTGCTGATAAAGAGTGCGTCGGGCTTTGCCGCCATCACCTCGTCAGGTGCGGCGGTGTGCGGGAAGACGTGGATATCCGCACCCCGGTGGGCGAGGCTCTCGAGAATGTGCCGCTTCACCCCGAGATCGATGACGGCGATCCGCTTTCCGGGCCCGCTGATCCGGTAGGGCTCAGGGCAGGAGACACCCCTGATGAGATCAATGTCACTGATCGGGGAGACGGCCCGGGCGCGCCTGACCGCTTCAACTCCCTCATCGCTGCCGACGATGAGTGACGCCCTGAGTGTCCCGACCGTCCGGGTCTTTATCGTCAGGCTGCGGGTGTCGACGCCCGATATCCCCAAAAGACCGTTTTCTTCAAAAAACTCTGCAACCGAGGGCCGTGCTGCGGGCACCGCGGCGATCTCACGAGCGATACAGCCGCGCGCATGGACCATCGGGCTCTCAAAATTCTGCTGGTCTACACCATAGTTCCCGATGAGGGGATACGTAAACATCAAAATCTGTCCGGCATAACTGGGGTCAGTTAATGCCTCCATGTAACCGGTCATCTGCGTCGTGAAGACGAGTTCGCCGGAACATGCCCCATCAACGCCAAAACCATCCCCTACAACAAATGTTCCGTCTTCAAGACCCAGAACCGCCTTCATGAATTACCATATCATGTGGATCAGATTCCTTATTAACGGTAATGACTGATCGAACGCCCGCCTCTGCAACCCTGCCGGAAACCCGAAACGACGGGGCTTCACCATCCGAAATATTGAAGGCGGGCGGGGTAAGATGACACACAATGAGCGGGAGCGCGGCAGAGAAGATCCAATCCATCGAGACGCCGGAAGGGACGTTTACCGTCAGGCTTATCCTCGACGACCTCGGGAGCATCTACCCGGGCATGGTCCGGTATACCGTCGAAGTCCTCCGCGGCACCGAGACGGTCTACACCTACGCGATCAACTCGTACGAGGTGCCGCCGGGATCGCTCTTCGATACCCGGAAGGTTGCGGAGATCGCCTTTGCCCGGCTTGCGCACGACGTAGCCTCCCGTCCCCACATTTACACCCGGCCAAGGGTCTTCACCCGCCCGCTCCCGGGCACCGGCACGGCCGATGTCGTCATCCTGCAGGGGAGCCCGCGCCGGTTCGGGAACTCCGCAAAGATTGCGTCCTGGTGCGACGACGAGGCCGCCCGCGCCGGCCTCACGTCCCGGGTCTTCTACCTGCAGGAGATGGATATCCGCCCGTGCATCGGCTGCTACGTCTGCTACGACCAGGGTTACTGCCCGGTCGAGGACGATATGCCCCCGATCATCCGGGCGCTTGAGGCCGCTTTCGTCGTCGTCGTATGCACCCCGGTCTACACCGGCACCGTCCCGGCTCCCCTCAAAGCGGTGATGGACCGCTGCCAGTGGCTTCATGCCCGGGAGAAGATCCTGGGGAAGGAACTGCACGCCCGGGGCCTGCTCGTCGCCGTCGCGGGGCGGCGGGGGGCCGAACCGTTCGACTGTGTAACGCGCGTGGTGGGGATGTTCATGGGGAACCTGGGCATCCGTTCCGCTGCGCCGGTGCTGATCGGCGACCTCGACCGGCTCCGGGACGTGGCACGGATCGAGGGGATCGAGGGCGACGTCCGGGCGGCGCTCTCCGCGCTGCTTCCCGAGACGAAGAATAATATAGCATTCGTCCCCCACCGATGATGCATGGCAGAAGTAACTGTTGAGATTGTCGGGTTTGCGGAATCCGAATGCGGCCCCTTTCCCTGCGACGAAACGCGATCCTGCGGCCTTGAGACCTGTTACCCGTCCAACAGCCTGATGGACGCAATCAGCGCCCTGCGCGACGAACTCCTCGACGAGTACGGGGAGAGGGTCGAGGTGAAGACGACGCTGATTGACGAGGAGGTGCCCGACTATATCAGGGAGATCATCGAAGAACGCCACCCTCCTATCCCGATCATTCTCGTCAACGGCAGGCTTACGTCGATCGGAAGGGTCTCGCTCGATCTGATAAAAGAAGAGATTGAATATGCCCTTGAAGAGTCCTAGAAGATCCTCTCTAACTCTCCGGTTGCAAGGTCGAAGTACAGGCCGTGAAGTTTGACCCGTCCTTCTTTTTCCGCGGCCTTGACCGGCGGGTAGGTGCGGAGGTGCTCAAGCTGCAGGGCGACGTTCTCGATCTCGATGAGACGCAGCCGCTCCTTCTCTTCTTCGGGGTTCTTCGGCGCAGGAATTCTGGCATCGACCCGGTGCTTCGCCTCCACCGCGTTGTTCAGCCAGAGCGGGACATATGCGTCCTTGCTCTCGTGATCGAGCGCCTTTATGGCGCCGCAGTTTGAGTGCCCGCAGATGACGATATCCCCGACCTTGAGGTGATTGACCGCGTATTCAAGCACGGTCGCGAAGTTCCAGTCGTGCACCGGGACGATGTTGCCGATGTTGCGCTGTACAAAGATCTCCCCGGCCTTCGCACCGGTGATGCGCTCGGGATTCACGCGTGAGTCGGAGCACCCTATCCAGAGGACCTCCGGGTGCTGGGCCGATGCAAGCGGGCCGTAGTGTTCGGGATCTTTTGCAAAGTCTTCCTGCAGGAAGCGCTTGTTACCCTCAAGAAATTTATCGATCATCCGTATACTCCGTAAGGCTGATATGGGCGACCGTCCCGGACGGGCATGCCCGAAGAGGGAATTATGTCCTGAGGTTTAAAAATATATACAACTTGATGCTGAGGCGGGATAGGCCAGAAAAAAGAACGGCATTGCGGCCCCAAAAGCGCCTAACGCGCAAGGACATGGCTGTACGTCAATGCCCTGGTCGGGGGTGCAAGGTACTGAAGGCATCACGGCACTACGGCATTTTGCCTTATATCCCCTCCTTGTTAATGAAAGATCGTGGAGAACCGGGCAATGGTGCAGGGAAAGAGCATGCGCTCCCCCGGAAGAGGAACATTGGGGCGTTTTTGTTCCGGCCCGGCCGAAAAAAGGGGATTATCTCTGGACGGCGCCGAGGTTCGCCTGCTCGACGGTCCGGGCGTAGCGGGCGAGCACGCCGGTAAGCCGGCGCGCCGGGGGTTTCCAGGCCCGGCGCCGCTCTTCCAGAACTGCCGGCCCGATGGAGAGGTCGAGGCGCTTTTCATAGAGGTCGATCACGATCTCGTCGCCGTCCTCCACGAGGGCGATCGGCCCGCCGACCGCGGCCTCGGGGGCGATATGCCCGATGCACGGCCCCCGGGTGCCGCCCGAGAAGCGCCCGTCCGTCACCAGGGCGACCCGGGCGTAGCCGAGCCCCATCAGCGCCGAGGTCGGCGAGAGCATCTCGGGCATCCCGGGCCCTCCCCGCGGTCCCTCGTACCGGATCACGACGACGTCGCCCTCCGCAATCTCGCGATGGAGGATCGCCTCCATCGCAGCGTCTTCACCGTCGAAGACCCGTGCCGGTCCCCGGTGCCGCCACATCGCCTCCGGGACGGCGGCGCACTTGACGACGGCGCCGTCAGGGGCGAGCGTTCCTTTCACAATCTTCAGGCCGCCTGCGGGGTTGACCGGGGCGTCGGCCATCCGGATCACCTCCGGGTCGGCTACCCGTGCGCTCTTCGCGATATCGAGGACCGAGCGGCCCGAGACCGTCGGGGCGTCGTCGAGGTAGCCCTCGAGCATCTTTAAGACTGCGGGGATGCCTCCCGCCCGGTGGAGGGCGAGCATCGAGTGCGGCCCCCCGGGCTGCATGTGGCAGATATGCGGGGTCACCTCGGCGACGGCGTTGAAGGTCTCGAGGTCGAGGGAGACGCCCGCCTCCTGTGCGATGGCCATCAGGTGAAGAACGGTGTTCGACGACCCGCCGAGCGCCATATCCACGCGGATGGCATTCTTAAGGCCTGTCTTTGTGACGATATCCCGCGGGCGGACCCCCTCCCGGACAAGGCCGACCGCCCGCTCCCCGCTCTCCCGGGCGATGCGGAGTTTTGCGGCGTCGACCGCGGGGATGGCGGCGGTTCCCGGGAGGGAGAGGCCCAGCGCCTCGGTCACGCACGCCATGGTGTTTGCGGTATAGAGCCCCTGGCAGCTGCCGCATCCGGGCATCGCCGCGCACTCGAGCTCCCCGAGTTCCTCCTCGCTCATCGTGCCGGCGGCGACCCGGCCCACGCCCTCGAAGATGTCGATGAGGGAGAGTTCGCGGCCCGCCGCGTAGCCGGGGAGCATGGGGCCGCCGGTGACGACGATCGTCGGGATGTTGCACCGCACCGCCGCCATCAGCATGCCGGGGACGATCTTGTCGCAGGTGCCGACGCAGACCAGGCCGTCGAACCGGTGCGCCTCGACCATCAACTCGACGGCGTCGGCGATGTTCTCCCGCGAGGGGAGGGAGTAACGCATCCCTTCGTGGCCCATAGCAATCCCGTCGCAGATGCCGATGGTCCCGAACTCGAACGGCACGCCGCCCGCGGCCGCGACGCCCTCCTGCACCTTCTGCGAGATCGACCGGAGGTGGAGGTGCCCGGGGACGATGTTGTTGTAGGCGTTTGCTATCCCGATGAAGGGCTGGTCCATCTCACGGTCGGTGACACCGAGCGACCTGAGCAGCGCCCGGTTCGGGGCACGCTGGTAGCCTTTCTTAACCGTCTCACTCCGCATGGTTATCCTCGTATGAGAATACGCGCGTGGAGAGAAAAGAGTATTCCGGGTAGCGGGGTGTGGTGCGGGGAACGACTGGCGGGAACGTAGTGCGATGCTCCGTGAGGAGCGGAGCAGGAGCACCAGAGGTGCGCCTGCGACCGGTAGGAGTTTGAGCACCAAAATGGCGACTTCCCCGCAGGGGAAGGAGGCCGGAGGGGTTTCTGTACGGTGAAGGGGATAGTATGTCACGTTTGAGATCGCCCCTTCGCCCGCTCCCTAACTGCCCACATATCATCAGTTAAGCAGACTCTGAAACGGATTTCTAGTGGATATCGCCACACACTGCCCCCGCCCCCTGGGGCGGGGAACGACTGCTGGAACAGCAGGAGTTTGAGCACCGCAGGTGCGACTGAGGAGCGCGAAGCGCGGGTGGGGTGGGGGTCTAACAGAAAATGCGAGTATAGTTAACCCGAGCGGCAAAGATATACTTTGGAGACAGGGGAGGGGGGATGCTCCCCCCTCCCACCTGACGGTGGTCGAGCTCCGGTTCTACGAACCATCGCACTCCCCGTCAGCCTCTCCCCGCGTGGCGATATCCACTGGAAAGCCGTTTCCGAGCACATTTACCGGAATGGTGCGTTACTTGAGGTTTGTGCAAATACGCGATCACAAACGCACAGACCGCAAAATAGCACGCGAAAATGGATATGCTCTATAGAGAGGTAGAAATGCCTCCCTTTACCTCTCAAGCCCCCTCGTAGAGCTCCACAACCCCCCCAATCACGATCACCGCCGGCGGCCGGACGCCGGCGGCGCGGGCTTTCCCGGCGATATCGGCGATGGTCCCGACCGTCACCCGCTGGTCGGGCCGGAGCCCCCGCTCGATGATCGCGACCGGGGTTGCGGGGTCCTTGCCGTTCGCCGTGAGCGCCGCCGCGATGGCGGGGAGGTTCTTTACGCCCATCAGGATCACGAGGGTCCCCTTCAGCCGCGCGAGGACTTCCCAGTCGAGGGCGGACTCGGGTTTCGTGGGGTCTTCGTGCCCGGTGATGAAGGTCACCTGCGATGCATACCGCCGGTGGGTGACCGGGATGCCGACCATCTCCGGGACGGCGATGGCGCTCGTCACCCCCGGCACCACCTCGACGGCGATCCCGTGCTCCCGGAGGGTCTCGACCTCCTCCCCGCCGCGGCCGAAGAGGAAGGGGTCGCCGCCTTTCAGGCGGACGACGGTCTTCCCCGCCCTGACCCGCTCGACCATCAGCGCCTCGATCTCGTCCTGTTCGAGGGTGTGGTTCCCGCCGTACTTCCCGCAGTCGATGAGTTCGGCGTCCCGCGGAAGGGTTGCAAGGATCTCCTCCCCCGGGAGCTGGTCGTAGAGGACCACGTCCGCACTGTCGATCACCTCGCGGGCTCTCATCGTCAGGAGGCCGAGCCCGCCCGGGCCGGACCCCACAAGATACGCTTTTCCGGTCACGGTTTCACCCCGAGAGCCGCATAGGCCTCCCGGATCAGGGCGGCTGCCTGCACACGCAGCACCCGCCCCCACTCCCGCGCCTCGTCGACGGTTGCGACGCGGCGCTCGATCCGCTCCCACCGGGAACCGTCGAGCGCGAGGACCTCGGCTATCAGGTCGCCGTCGCGGCAGTAGATCCCCTGCGGGGTGAAGCACCCGCCGCCGACCTCCTCCATGACGGCGCGCTCGATCTCCACGTCGAGGCGGGTCCGGGCGTGGTCGAGCGGCGCGAAGGCGCCGGCGACGGCCGGGTCGTCCCGGCAGACGACCGCGATGGTTCCCTGGTTCGGCGACGGGACGAACCGGTCGGTGGGGAGGGCTTCTCCCGGTAAGGTGAGCCCGAGGCGCTCGAGGCCCGCCTCCGCGAGCACGATGGCGTCGTACTGCTCCTCGCGGAGTTTCCGGATGCGGGTGTCGACGTTCCCACGAAGTTGCTTCACCTCAAGCGCCGGGGCGTCGCGGAGGAGCTGGGCACGGCGCCGGGTGCTCGACGACCCGATGACACAGACCGCATCGAGAGGGCACTCGTGCGCGAGGAAGTCCGCCGGCGAGTCCCGCTCGAGCACCGCAGAGCAGGTGAGCCCCGCCGGGCGGGCTGCGGGGATGTCCTTCATGCTGTGCACCGCGGCGTCGATCTCGCCGCGGAGGATGGCGTCGTCGAGCGCCCGGACGAAGACCCCCTGCCCCCCGATGGCGTGGAGCGGGACTCCGGTCGCGGTGTCGCCCTCGGTCGTGATCGTGACGACCTCCGCCTCGATACCCCGGTCGGCGAGGATGCCGACCACCTTGTTTGTCTGTGCAAGCGCGAGAGCGCTTCCCCGTGTGCCTATGCGAAGAGACATGATCCGTATGCGTCCGCTATCTGTTCGATATCCTGTGTCGTATGCGCCGCCGAGAGGAAGTTCGTCTCGAACTGCGACGGCGGGAGGAAGACTCCGGTCTCGAGCATCGCCTTCCAGAACCGCGAGAACGCCTCCGTATCGCACTCCTTGACCTCGCGGTAGTTCCGCGGCGGCTCGCTGCGGAAGAAGTGCTTGAAGAGCGAGCCCATCCTGACGAACGTTCCCCTGCCCGCATCCGCGGCAACCTCCCCGATCGCCCGCGTAGCGTCGTCGAGCCGCCGGTAGACCTCCGGGTGCTCGTGGAGGTAGCGAAGCGCCGCGTACCCCGCCGCGAGGCTTGCCGGGTTGCCGCTGAACGTGCCCGCCTGGTAGACGGGGCCGGCAGGGGCGACCAGTTCCATGATCTCGCGCCGCCCCCCGAACGCCCCGATGGGGAGGCCGCCGCCGATGATCTTGCCGAACGTGGCAAGGTCCGGTTTTATCCCGTAGTGCACCTCCGCGCCCCCAATCCCGACCCGGTAGCCGGTGATCACCTCGTCGAGGATGAGGAGGACGTCGTGTGCGGCGGTGATCTCCCGGACGTCGGCGAGGTAGCCGTCATCGGGGAGGATGGGGCCGATGTTGCCCATGACCGGTTCGAGGATGAACGCGGCGACGTCGTCGTTTCCGGAGAGGAGTTTCTCCAGCGCTTCCGTATCGTTGTAGGGGACCTGCCGGGTATGCGCCACCAGATCCGCGAGGACGCCCGCGGAGTCGGGCACCCCGAGGGTCGTCGCCCCCGACCCGGCCTTGACGAGAACCGCGTCGTGTGCGCCGTGGAACCCGCCCTCGATCTTGATGATGTCCTGCTTACCCGTGTAGCCGCGTGCGAGCCGGATCGCGGCCATCGTCGCTTCAGAGCCCGACGAGACGAACCGAACCATATCGATCGCGGGGTGGTCGCCGGTGATGACGCCCGCAAGGTCGAGTTCGAGCGGCGTCGGCGTGCCGTAGAGCCATCCCTTATCGAGCTGTCGCTCGATCGCCTCCCGGACAGCGGGGTGCGCGTGGCCGAGGATGAGGGGGCCGTAGCCGAGGCAGCAGTCGATGAGATCCGCGCCGTCGACGGTCATAAGGCGCGAGCCCGCGGCGCGCTCCACGTAGAACGGATACGGCTTGATCGCCCGGACAGGGCTGCTGACCCCGCCCGGCATCAGGACTTTCGCGCGAGCGAAGAGATCACTGCTCTTCATCGAGCCACCTCGCCGCGTCTTCTGCAAAGTAGGTGATGATCAGGTCGGCCCCGGCGCGCTTGATGGCGGTGAGGGTCTCGATGGCGACCGCCCGCTCGTCCAGCCAGCCGCGTTCGGCAGCGGCCTTGATCATCGCGTACTCCCCGCTGACCTGGTAGGCCGCGACCGGCAGCCCGAACCCCGTGACGGCCGCGAGGATGTCAAGGTAGACACCGGCCGGTTTGACCATCAGGATATCCGCCCCTTCGGCCGCGTCGAGCTCCGACTCCATCACCGCCTCGCGGGCGTTGCCCGGGCAGACCTGGTAGGTCGTCCGGTCCCCAAACGAGAACCCAGAGTCCGCTGCGTCGCGGAACGGCCCGTAAAGAGCGCTCGCAAACTTCGAGGAGTAGGACATGATCAGGACGTCCTGGTATCCGGCGGCGTCGAGGGCCTGCCGGATCGCCCGGACCATCCCGTCGAGCATGCACGACGGCGCGACGATATCGGCGCCGCTCCGTGCATGGGAGACGGCTATCCGTGCCATCAGTTCGAGCGAGGGGTCATTCAAGAGGTCGGGGCCGTCCGCGGTCTCCCCGACGACCCCGCAGTGGCCGTGGTCGGTGTACTCGCAGGCGCAGACGTCGGTCACGACCACCATCTCCGGCAACCGCTCCTTGATATTCCGGACGGCACGCTGGACGACACCGTCCGCCGCGTAGGCTTCGGTCGCCCCGCGGTCTTTCTTCGCCGGGACCCCGAAGAGGAGCACCGCCCGGATGCCGGCGTCGGAGAGACGCCGGCAATAGCCGGCGACACCGTCCACCGGGTGGCGGAACTGCCCCGGCATCGAGGCGATCGGTAATGGCTTGTTGATCGATTCGTCCACGAAGACCGGCGCGATGAGGTCGGTCTTTCGAAGTTCGGTTTCACGGAAGAGCGGCTGGACGATCCGCCGCCGCATCCGTCTCATTCTTCGTTCTGGAAACATGGTTCTCCCCGGGTAATCGCCCTCATCAGAGCTTGTGCTGTTGTTATATCGCCGCACTCCGCGCTCGCACGGATGGCTGTCGTCACGTCCGAGAGGAGTTTTTTGGTGAGCGCCCGCGTCAGGTCGTCGACGATCTCCGCCGTGCGGTCGTCCTTCTCTCCCAGGCGGGCGAGCGCCCGGTCGCGTTCACGCGCTCGTATCGACTCTGCCCAGGTGTAGAGGAGGGCGAGCGTCTCGTCGACCGCTGTCCGCCGGAGGAGCCGGATGAAATGGTCGGCCTCCTCGTCGATGATACCCTGTGCGCGGTCAGCCTCGCTCCTCCGCAACTCCATGGCTGCGTCGTTGACGTTTCTGAGGTCGTCGATGGTGAAGAGGTGCACGCCTTCAATCGATCGCACGTCGTCCTCGACGTCGCGGGGCTGGGCGATATCGATGAGGACCAGGTGGCGGGGATGCGGGTCGAGCGGCCAGAGGCGCTCCTCCATCACCGCCCGGATATCCTCCGTCCTGATGACCGGGTGCGGCGCGGCGGTGCAGGAGATGACGACGTCGGAGAGTGCGACGTAGCGGTAGAGGTCTTTGAAGTTGACCGCCCGCCCGCCGATCTTTTCCGCAAGAATCACCGCACGCTCATAGGTCCTGTTGGCGACGTAGATGGCCGTGAGACCCTTTGCGGCGAGCGCCTGCGTCACGAGCACCCCCATCTCCCCGCTCCCGACAACCAGGATGTGCCGGTCGCGCAGGGTGCCGAGGAGGTTCTCCGCAAGCGCCACGGCTGCAGAACCGACGGAGACCGCTCCCTGGTTGATCCGCGTCTGGCGCCGGATTCTGACCCCTACGTGCACCGCCTTGTTGATGCAGAGCCCGATGACGCTGCTCGCGCATCCCGACTCCTCCGCGGCCGCGAGCGCCCGTTTGAGCTGCCCGAGGATCTGGTCCTCGCCGACGACCAGGGAATCGATGCCTGCGGCCAGTTCCAGGAGGTGGCGGGGCACAGCCTCGCCCTCGATGACCGTAAAGCCGTGCCGGCCCTGCTCCTGCAGGAACCCTTCAAGGCTCCGTGCGTCGCCCTGCACCAGCACTTCGACGCGGTTGCAGGTCTGGAGCAGCAGCGCGCCCCGGAACCGCTCCCGGGCCTCGCGGAGAAACGCCTCCTCGTCGGGGAACCGGAACGCCTCGAGCGTGGCGATGTCTGCGGTGTGGTGGTTCACGCCCGCGAGCGCGAGCGGTGTCGTAAGCGGTTCAGGCATGCAGGTACCTCTCGATCGCCAGTTCGCGTGCCCGGCCGTAGTCGGTGGCGAGCGCCTCCCAGACCTCGCCGTCCGAGAGGATGCTCCAGAGGATGCGGGACCGCCGTGCCTGCTCAGGTTCAGTCTCCCGGAGCATCGAGCGGATCTCATCCTGCAGGCCGATCATCCTGTCAAGGTCTGCGTACTCGGCCTCAAGCCTCATGCGGAGGTAGCGGGATACTGCGGGGCTCTTGCCGCGGGTGCTGATCGCAACGAGGTAGCGGCTGCCCCGGACGACCGAAGGGATGATGACGTCCCCGGGCTCGCCGGCGGCGTTGTTGAAGAGGATTCCCGCCCCGGCGCAGAGTCTTCCGATACGGTCGTTGAGTTCCGGGTCCGGCGTCGCGGCTACCGCAAGGAATGCACCTGCAAGGATGCCCCGGAGCGCCCCGTCCGTGAGGACCGAGAGGTCGGCCTCCTGCCGCCGGATTGCGAGACCGTCAAGGTCCGGTGAGAAAGAACGGCTGATCACCGTCACCTCCGCCTCATGCGAGAAATACGCAGCCTTCCGGGCACCAACGTCGCCTCCACCGAAGATAAGCACCCTCCTGCCCGTCAGGTCAAGCATGAGAGGGATCATTCGTTCTATAGTCTGGTGAACGGACTAGATTAAGGTGTTGAAAAATTCAATTCCCCCGAAACCAACGAGCATACACCCGGGATCCGGGTTGCTGTATCCTGTTTATCAAAAAAAGGTTTTAATGGCAGGAAGATCCTTTTCTTCGTGAGATACATGGCTGAAGATATGTATGCACTCAGCAGGCTGGACGGTGCCTTCCAGCGCACCAGGAGCCTGCTCTGGCCAATCCAGTGGGGGGTCTGGCTCCGCCTGGCCCTGGTTGCGCTCTTTGTGGGAGGGGGCGTAAGTTTCCCGAACACCTCCGGATACTCCTTCGGAGAGGGCGACCTCCCGCCCGGTGTCGCAGAGTCTCTCCCCGAGGTTGCGCCGCTCATCGTGGCGTTCATCCTCGTCGTGCTTGCGATCGTCCTCGTCTGGTGGATCATCGGCGCGGCGATGCGGTTCGTCTTCGTCGACATGCTGCGGACGGGTGACATCCGTATCAGGCGTTTCCTCGGTCAGCGGCTCGGAAAAGGGGTGCGGCTCTTCCTCTTCGAGGCAGTCCTCGCGCTGATCCTGATCCTCGCCATGGTGGCGCTCGTCGCCATGCTCGTCGGTATCGGGGGGTCGGGTGTCGGTGGTGCTGCACTCGTCCTTGTGTTCATCCCGGTCATCCTGATCGCTGCCCTCCTCTTCGGAATCGTCTTCCTTCTGACCACCGACTTCGTCGTCCCGATCATGATCCACGAGGACTGCGGGGTCATCGAGGGCTGGCGGCGGCTGTTCGGGGCAATGTCCGGCCAGGTATGGCAGGTCGTCGTCTACGTCGTCGTCAGGTTCATTCTGGGCCTCATCGCCGGGATCGTGCAGGCGGTAATCGTCATCCTTGCCCTGCTGGTCATCGCAATACCCTTCGTCCTTATCGGGATCGTGCTCTTCGCCGCAATTCAGGCAGGAAATTACGTGTTGCTCCTCGCGCTCCTCGTCCCCTACCTCATCGTCGCCGTCCCGGTCGCGCTCCTGATCGCGGTGCCGTTCATCACCTTCTTCCGGTACTACGGGCTGCTGGTGCTCGAGGGGCTCGCCCCGGAGTACCGCCTCCTCCCCGAATAACCCTTTTTTGGAACGGTATAAGGAAAGCAGCGGTTCCGCCAGGATCAAAGAGCGGCTCATGAGGCAGTCCAGGGAAGAGAAAGACTCTTCCTCTCTGAGACCATGAATCCGGTTAATATGGTTGACGTCGAGCCGCTGGTAATCCTTGCCCTGGCGCTGGCGCCGGGGGTATTCTGGGCATGGTACTTCTATCGCAGGGATAAATACGAGCCCGAACCGGCGGCGCTGATCGTGAAGATCTTTCTCCTCGGCGTCCTCGTCACGTTTCCCGTGGCCTTCGTCGAGGGGTTCTTCGGCCTCTTCATTCTATTACCGCTGATCATGGGTGCCGTTGTCGCGCCCATCGTCGAGGAGTACGGCAAGTTCTGGGTCGTGCGCCGGTTCGCTTACCCGCACCCCGAGTTCAATGAGCCGATGGACGGGATCGTCTACGCCGCCGCCGCCGCGCTCGGGCTCGCAACGCTTGAGAACATCCTCTACGTCTTTACGGCATACCTGACGTCGCCGGCGCTTGCCCTCGGCACGATAGCCGTCCGCGCGATCTTCTCGGTCCCGGGGCACGCGCTCTTCTCCGGTGTCTGGGGCTACGCTCTCGGCAGGGCAAAGTTCGCGCCTCCTGAAGAGCGCTCGGGGATCGTCCTTCGGGGGCTCGTCCTCGGGATGGTGCTGCACGGCATCTTCAACTTCCTGCTCTTCTCCGCCGAGATCGTCGCCTACACTATGGTTGTCTTCATCCTGGTCCTGACACCGGGGCTCTGGATACTTGCAAACCGGAACATCAGGAGTGCGCTCGACCACGGGAGGCGGTAGGTGCGCGGGAGGGGTGCGATCGCTCTCCCGGGGGACAACCGTTGCCCCAGAACCACCGCCCATCCCTCGGATCCCGCAGGGGCGGGACCGCCCGATTCGGGCTGCGCTTCGATAGGCTTATTAGCCTGAAAATCCCATGTTGTAAGGCACACAGTGCGAAAGCACAGGCGTGCGCCGATAGTGTAGTGGTTATCACTAGGCGTTGCCAACGCCTAAACCCGGGTTCGAGTCCCGGTCGGCGCATCCTGAACTCCGGTTCGATCCTTCTTTGAACGTTACCCCGGGAGCGAAGCGTCGATCGCCGGCACCGAGAACTCCATGGCATCCGCCCTCGCCGGCTCGTTCCCGATTGTCCTCCGGATGGTGGCCTGGCTCTTCGCTGGAGCGATAATGATGGTCTTTGCCTGCTGCAGGTATACTTCCCAAGTGCCGGCAGGCCGTTCGCATTCTTGACGACGCACCGCGGCGCCTTGTCACGCCGGGCCGGCATCCGGCAAAAAGTATTGCCGATCTCGGGGTCGAAAATCCCGGATCTCCCCACACCAGCGGGGGTAAGTCAGAGGAGGAAAAGAAATTCCTCGACAGTCATGCCCGCATCGGCGATCGGGTTTCTCAGCGTTCCTCGCTTGAGTTCAGTATAAGCCGGGACCGAAAGGAGGGCCGGAGAAGCATGATTGGTCATGATAATGTGACTGCCGGTCCGGCGGGCAACCGTCCAGCCTCGCTTAGAAAAGGCCTTACCAGTTTCTTTCCCTGATATGACCGGTAACGTTCCTGTGAACTACCCCGCCCTGAAGGGCGGGGCTTCCTGCTTCATCCTCCCTCTACTGAGGCGAGTCCACAGGCCCTGCGGCACGTTCCGTACCTGTTAACACGCCGACAAGATTTTGATCTTGTACGGC